>JAEIGA010000849.1_pt1 | contig 45422 bp, 45 predicted proteins | sample 9270691 | NCBI WGS metagenome assembly JAEIGA01 (sample SAMN17057246, study PRJNA624740) | gut metagenome | biome: biome; isolation source: fecal sample | host: Bos grunniens | place: China: Xizang | collected 2019
GAGGTTCTGGAACCCAAGCAGCTTTGCTGCAAGCCCAACAACCTTTACTATGAGCTGATGAAGGACACCATTGTCAAACATGAGAAGGAGGTAAAGAATACGCATGAAAGCGATCAAACAAGTGCTGCGGCAGGATAAGGAGCCTTACCGCATCCCCAAGCGAGTACAGGATGTCATTCCCATCAAGCAGATTTGGAGTGACGGTATCTTTCTGGCAGGCACCCGATACTGTAAATCTTTCAAATTTACAGACATCAATTACATGGTGGCATCGGAGGCCGAGCAGAAAAAGATGTTCCTGTCCTATGCCGCTCTGGTAAATAGCCTGGACTGCGGAGCTACCACCAAAATCACCATCAACAACCGGCACCTCAACCGGAAGAATTTTGAAGATTCTGTTCTGATGAAAATGGAGTATGACGGTCTGGATCTTTTCCGGGACGAATACAATACCGTCATCATGGACAAGGCCACCGCAGGCAATGGCATCATCCAGGAGAAATATGTGACGGTATCGGTTTGCAAGAAGAACATTGCGGAAGCCAGAGCCTACTTTACCCGTGTGGGCGCAGAGCTGTCTGCCAAGTTTGCGGCTCTGGGCGCAAAAGCTACGGAACTGGATGCTACGGAACGGCTCCGTATCCTCCATGACTTCTATCGCAGCGGAGAAGAAGTGTACTTCCGCTTTGATATGCAGGACATGATGAAAAAGGGCCATGACTTCCGGGACTACATCTGCCCGGATTCCATTGAAAAGCACAGCGACTATCTGATGCTTGGCGGCAAATACGCCAGAGTGATTTATCTGAAGGACTATGCCGCCTTTATCTCCGATCAGTTCGTCAATAAGCTGACGGATCAGAGCCGGAGCATGATGCTGTCCATCGATATTGTTCCCGTTGCCACCGATGAAGCCGTCCGGGAAGTTGAGCGGAAGATGCTGGGTGTGGAAACCAACATCACCAACTGGCAACGCAGGCAGAATGCCAACAACAATTTCTCTGCCACCGTTCCCTACGATATGGAAGTACAGCGCAAAGAAACCAAGGAATATATGTACGATCTTACCGGGCGGGACCAGCGTATGGTGCTGGCAGTGCTGACCATGATCCACCTTGCGGATACCAAAGAACAGTTGGATGCAGATACGGAAGCGCTGCTGAAGGTAGGTGCTGACCATGTTTGTCAGATGGCGGTCATGCGGTATCAGCAGTTTGACGGTATGAACACCGCCTTGCCCATCGGAACCCGGAAAATTGATACCTTCCGTACTATGACCACCGAAAGCCTTGCAGCTTTCATGCCCTTTAAGGTGCAGGAGATCCAGGAACCGGGTGGTATCTATATCGGAGAAAATGCGGTGTCCCATAATCTGATCCTCTGCAACATGGACAACCTTATGAACCAGTCTATGATGCTGCTGGGCATTCCCGGTTCCGGTAAGTCCTTCTTCGCAAAGCTGCTGATCATTGCCATAGCGCTGTCCACCAAGGATGATATTGTGATCCTTGACCCGGAGGGCGAGTATTCTCCGCTGGTGAAAGCATTGGGCGGCTCTGTGATCCGGTTTGCCGTTGGCGGTACGGACTGGCTCAATGCCATGGACATGGAAAACGGATATGGCGAAGGAAGCCCTGTGGCATTCAAATCCCAGTTCATCATGTCCCTGCTGAAGCAGGTTGACCCGGAGGGTATCGGCCCCCACCAGAAGTCCATCATTGACCGGTGTGTGGCGCAGGTCTGCAAGGAAAAGAAGCAGAGCAATATCGTTGCCACCCTTTGCACTGTGCGGGAGAAGCTGCTGGAACAGCCGGAGCCGGAAGCCCAGGACATTGCACTGACCATGGAACTGTATACCTCCGGTTCTCTGGACATCTTCGCCCATGAGACCAATGTGGACACCAAGAACCGTATTATCTCTTACGACATCCATGATCTGAGTGAAGATCTGAAGCAACCCGGTTTCGTTACCATCACTGATGCCATGCTGAATCGGGTCAACTTCAACTGGGCGCAGGGTAAGAAAACCCATGTTATCGTGGATGAATTTCATATTGCCTATGAGAACGAGTACAGCGGCAATTTCTTTACTTCCGCTTGGCGTCAGTTCCGTAAGCGCAATGCAAGCCCTGTTGCCATCACCCAGAATGTGGACTATCTGCTGGATGCTCCCCAGGCCCGGTCTATGCTCAGTAACTCCGAATTTATCGTGATGCTGAATCAGGCAGAGAAAGACCAGGAGCGGTTATCTCAGCTACTGAACATTTCCCCGGAACAAATGCGTTATGTAAATGGATCGGAAGCCGGTTCCGGTTTGCTTCGCTATGGCAATGCTCTGGTTCCCTTTATTAATAAGTTCCCCAAAGATACGGAACTATATAGGCTGATCACCACCAGACCCGGTGAGGGTGTGTTTGCCAAAGGACAGGTAGATTTCGATGCCTGATATTAAGACCAAGGATGTGGTGCTTGGAACCATAAAAACCGTTGACCGTAGCGCCTTGGCAGGTCAGCGAATGAAGGATGCTTATGTCCATGCCAGGAACAAGGCTGAACAAAGCGTTTCTTCTTCGGAGAGTAACAGCGAGGAATATGTGGCTGACCGCATGAACGAAGCTGCTACAGAGGTTGCCCACGAAGCATTCCACCAAGTGGATACACTGGGTCAGCGGACCGTCCGCAAAGCTGTTTCCAAGCCGAAGACAACACCCACCCAAGCAGAATCTTTCACCCAGAATACACAGCAGCCCCATCAGACATCTGATGGGACAAGCTCTGTTATTTCTCCTGATATGCCTGCAACACAGCAGAAGCAACCATCGCCAAAGCAGACCTTTATTCGCAGGCAACAGGTGAAGACTGCAAAGGCGGCGAAACAAGCACAGACGATTACACCACAGGCTCCTTTACAGCCAGCGGTACCAATAAAACCTACCATCAAGGATGCGTCCCTCTTTGCAGTCCAATCCATTAAGACTGCCGAGGAAAACGGTAAAACCATAAAGCAGAGCGCAGGTGCAACTGGTAGAATCATTAAGACTGCAACCCATACAGTGAATACAACTGAGCAGACAGGCCGTGCCGCCATTAAAACAGTGCAGACATCATTTCACATGGGACAGCGAAAAGCTATTGAATCTGCCAGGACTGCCCAAAGAATCCGTGCAGCGGCAAAGGCCGCTGCTTCCACGGCCAAAGCCCTTGCTGCAGTAACAGCAAAAGCTGTCAAAGCCGTCATTGCCTCTGCGAAGGAATTGACCATGGCTCTGATGGCAGGTGGCAGTACAATTCTGATTTTGGTGGTTGTGATGATTGTCATGTGTTTTGCAGGAATGATGCTTGCCAGTGACGAGGATGACACTGAGATCCTACCGATCAGTGCGGAGGTGCTTGCTTACGAGCCGATCATCCAGCGGTATGCCAGAGAATATGGCATAGGAGATTATGTGCTGTTGATCCAGGCAGTAATGATGCAGGAATCCGGTGGTCGTGGCAATGATCCCATGCAATGCTCCGAGTGTAATTTCAACACCCTTTATCCTCATGTTCCCGGTGGCATCACCGATCCGGAGTATTCCATCAATGTGGGCATTCAGAATCTGGCAGACTGCTTGCAGATCGCCCAATGTGAAAGCCCCATGGACATGGATGCGGTCAAACTGGCGCTGCAAGGCTACAACTATGGTCAAGGCTATATCACCTGGGCCATGAACAAGTACGGTGAATATTCCAAAGCCAATGCCATTGAGTTTTCCATGAGAACGGCGGAACAATATGGTTGGAACAGCTACGGCGATATGGACTATGTTCCTCATGTGCTGCGCTACTATCCTCTGGGCCAGATCTTCTATGACCCAGATACTTCCACTTTGATTGTTGAAGTGGCTCGATCCCAGATCGGCAATGTAGGCGGTGAGCCCTATTGGAGCTGGTACGGCTTTACAGAGCGTGTGGACTGGTGTGCCTGCTTTGTCAGTTGGTGCGCCAACCAATGCGGCTACATTGAATCCGGTGCCATTCCCAAATTCTCCGGATGCGAATGGGGTGTGTACTGGTTCAGACAGCACGATCAGTGGGCAGTCAGAAACATCACACCCACTCCTGGCATGATTATCTTCTTCGACTGGGAAGATGAAGAAGGCGGTGGGCTGGATGGCGGCGCTGACCATGTTGGCATCGTAGAAAGAGTTGAGAATGGCAGAGTGTATACCCTTGAAGGGAATACCGCTGATAGCTGCCGGGAACGGAGCTATCCTTTGGGACACTTTGAAATACTGGGTTATGGTGTGCCTGAATTATCATAACCACCGGCCGTGTGTGTGCGGGTGGTTTGCACAAGCCACTATAGGGCCAATTACTAGTTGACCCTATAGGCTCGTCGAATTTATATCGTCTCCGCGAGGGTTCTTGCTACTAAAAATAGTGGCCGGGTACTTCTTTTTTTATTATTCTAAACTACGTTAGCTTTCTCCTATCAATTTTAGTAGAGATTTCTCGCTTCGTGCGGATAATTTTTCTGTGCAAAGCTATAGTTTTTGTATTCTTGTCCCCTTTTTTGCCATAAAAATATACACCCCAAAAGCGTCTAACTTTTGGGGTGCATATCATATACGGCGGCATTTAATTTCCTTCTGAATATTATATTTTGCTTTTATAATTGTAATATAGTGATAGTTTACCTTATTAGTATAAAGAGCACATTATGTCGAATAAGTTTCTAGAATTGTTGCGGTCGAATATCCAACAACAGTATAAGTACCACTTAATACACCAAAACCACCAGATGCTGCACTACAATGACCAAATCTTTGAGCTTTGAAAACATTTGCCCCCCACTTTGTACCAGTGCGATGGAAAGATTCTAGAGTGCCAGAAAAACCAATTGTCAGCAATGCAATTGCAGTAGTAGTTGGTTCAAAATTAAAATGTAATTGATATTCGTCAAAATTTGTTTCCGTCCAAAGCTGTAAAGTAGCAACATTCGTAACCTCTCTTGTTGAGTTGCCATTCTCATCTGTAGCATATGCGAAAATGGGTACTTCCATAATTTCATTGTCATGAATGGTATATGTTATGGTTTCTCCATGCTCAGACATGATGGCGACTTCAAAATGTCCATTTGCTTGCGGTTCTGCTGCAAAAACGTTTAACGGAAGAGAAGCAATACAAAGAATCAACGCCAATAATCCTGAAAATATTCTCTTTTTCATATGTTATAATCCTTTCTCAATAATCATGAATGCTTTTTATCGCGCATAAAAGTAAGAAATAAATGCATTATTTTTCTTGATACAAGCTGATATTCTACAGAATTTGAGTCTATGTCATCCAAAAATACACGCAACGAGTCACTATTGATTCCTATATAACGCGCAATTGTATCATCCGAAACGCTAAAAAAGTAGTTTAGTGAGTCGAGTATATCGATTATATATGACTTGCCTATAGGATCATTCAAATACAATTGGGTTAGAAAAACAGGCAAATATTTCAATTCAGCTATCTCTGTAGATAAAAGAGGTAAATCATTAAAATATTTGTGTAAAACGATTGGAGAAATACTTGTGGCTTTGCAAATACTTTCAACAGAAAAACCATCAGATAAACATTGAGCTAGCAAATCCTTTATATTTATAGATTTCATATCACAACTGTCCTTGATTCCAACTGTGCTCTAATGAGTGTTTTTATATGCATTTTTGGTTTACCATACCTGTAATTACATCAGAGCCAGATGTTCCAGATACTTTAAGTGTATAAGTATTGCCCTTTGTCACTATACTACGTTCACTAATAGTAACAACAGACGTTCCGCTCCTACTCCATGCATCAACTAAGGTGTTTCCATTCCATAATTCCAACGTAACCGAAATGTTTTTTCCATAGCTAGATACTGTCACTCCACATAATGCAGTTGTACCATCAAATGTAAGTGTTGGTGTTACCGGGATCGCTCTAGTTTCTGCAGCATGCGCTGGGATTGCTCCCAATAAAAGAATACATAGTGAAACCAGAATCAAGCGCTTAACCATCATAAATTCACCCCCTTCCATTGTTCTGTCGATAATAAGAACGATGAAAGGGGGTGTTTTGGGACATGAAAACCTATAAATATTTATTTTGTTGTATTCGACAATTTGACAGACTCAGCAATGTGCAAAATGACATCTGAATCCATATATGATGTTATGCTGAAAGTTATTTGTTGTTCTTCATCAAACCATATAGTACAATGCGTGATTTCAGGATCCTTTGACAGATATAAATCTCCGTCCATGCCATTTATATCAACAGGGGTAATGCTATGCTCAGTTTCATTGAGAACCATTATCGTGCCAGATCCTTCCAGCATACGAGAATAGCTAAAAGTAAATCCACGCTGAGGATCATTGGGATTCATGTAAACTACAGAACGACTATGCTCTGTAGTTTCATCATAAATGCATTCCATATCATCAGGAACCCATGTTAAATCATATTCTGGCAATTCCTTTTGCAGGACTCCGGTAAACCAATACTCAATTCGATCCTCAAATACTTCTTTGATCCAAGCAATAACAGTAGCACGAGCTTCTACGTTTACAGTTAAGAATAATCCCGTTCCCATAATAAAGGCCAGGATTGCTGCGACACAGCCGCGCATTACTTTGTGAATCACTTGCCGATGATTCTCCTGTTTTCGTAATGTTTGAATTCTTAACTCAAATTCAGAACTAAAATTGTGTATAGGAATTTCAGCTTGATCCAGTGCCATTAACATAGAGTTGCGCACAATGGCCGCGGCCTGGGTCAGCTGAGAATCCGTAATTCTGTTCATCAAAACCAAACTCCTTCTTTATCAAGTTCTGCTTTCAAAGCTTTCCTTGCTCTGCCGATCAGTTTACGAATACCAGATTCACTTATACCAATCATATGTGACAATTCCTTATTTGAAAACCCATTATCAAATTTCAACATCAGGATTTCTCGATATTCTGCAGGCAATCTTGCTATTGCATCGGCAATTCCATGGTCCCCCGGGAGCGGAATATCTATCCCTGCAATTGCTTCATTAAGTTCAACTACTTTATCGCGATGACTGGTCCGCATAATGTCAATTGCTTTGCGCTCAGTAATAAGTACGATGAAGGATCGCGTTTTGGGACTATCGATATCAATTATTTTTGAAATATGTTTTATGATTGATACAAAAGCTTGATGTACTGCATCTTCGGAATCGTGATGATTATTTAATTTTTGATTCGCAACATAATACATCAAGTCTCTATACTTGTAATAGATTTGCTCGAATTTATCCTTGTCTTCAGGGGTTTCAATCATGGAGAAATAGATAAGCATAGATACCGCCTCCTTATTGTAAGAATAATAACATATTCTAAAGGTATTTCCAAGTCTACCGTTATAGTGGCAACACAACAACTGCATGCCTGAGTGTGGCCAGAATATCTAAAATAGTTTTGTAGATGGTAAGCGTCATACCGGCAAGCTCATTTCAAGCCGCCACTAGGTTTAGCGCTTACTTTTAAAATGTATATCGGGAGCCAGTGAGTATTCCGCGTGAGATTGCGCACCTCGACCGCTCGAATTGAGCACCCATTCCGGCGGGATTGAGCAGGCTCGCCGCTTACATTGAGCATTGCGGTAAAATGTAGATATGCGCCGTTTTGCGGCGTAAATATCTGCAAGGAGGTCACCTATATGACCAATTACCGCGAGATCCTCAGGCTCCACAGCCTGGGGTTCTACAAGATTGAGAGCGCTTCCAGCAGCAAGTGTGCCCGGAATGCCGTGGCAGCCACGCTGCAGCGGGCGGCGAACTGCGACCTGAAATGGCCGCTGCCGGAGGGAATGTCGGACAAGCAGCTCTCGGAGCGGCTGTTCCCGGCGAGCAGCACTAAGCCCGTCTACAAGATGCCGGACTACGCCTATGTCCACAAGGAGCTCCAGCGCAGCGGTGTCACCCTGAACCTGTTGTGGCTGGAATACTGCGACCAGTGCCTCTCTACGGGCGAGATCCCGTACTAGTCCACCCAATTCAACAAGTATTACGCCGACTATCTGGCAAAAACCAACGCCACCATGCACCTGAATCACAGCCCGGTGAGATCATGCAGGTGGACTGGGCGGGCGATACCGCCGCTGTCATCGACACGGGCGAGATCATTCCTGCCTATGTGTTCGTGGCGACCCCTCCCTACAGCGGCTACAGCTATGTGGAGGCCTTCTTCTCCATGAACCAGGAGTCCTGGACCACCGCTCATGTGAATGCCTACAAGTACTTCGGCGGCATCACCAGGATCATCCAGTGCGACAACCTGAAAGCCGGAGTGCAGAAGCATAACAAGGATGAGGTCATTCTCAACAAGTCGTATCAGGAACTGGCGGAGCACTATGGCACGGCGATCCTGCCTGCCAGAGTCCGTTCTCCCAAGGACAAGGCGACTGTGTAGGGCACCGTAGTCATCATCTCCACCTTCATTCTGGCGGCTCTGCGGAACCGCCAGTTTCTGTCTCTGCCGGAGCTGAATGAGGCGATCCACAAACGACTGGAGGTTTTCAGCCACAAGCCCTTCCGGAAACGGGAAGGAAGCCGGGCCAGCAGCTTTGCGGAGGAGAGGCCCTTCCTGCGCCCTCTGCCGCCCAAACCCTCAGGTCATAGGCTACGGGCTGTGCCAGCTCCACCAGTTGACCCACGTACCAGCTGACGATATAGCCGTTGCCCTCGATATAGCCGTCGCTCCGCTTGGTAGCTCCAAGCACCTTGGCGATGCTATGGGCGACCGAGGGCTTCTCAGCCAATACCAATTTCATTTGCATCTGCTCCTTTCTGGGCAAAATATAAGCAGCCATACACCGAAGTGCATGACTGCTATGTAATGGATTTATAGTTCAGTAATTATTTCCCATGGATATAACGGATCAGTAAAATGGCCATATGTTGCGGTAGGTAAATATTTTGTGTGTTTGAGATTTAATCGTTCAATGATTGCCTGTGGACGAAAATCGAATGTCTGTATAATATATTTTGTTAATGTCTCTGATACTTGTCCACCTTCAGTAGCACAGATCATTGGAGGATATTCTTCGCCAAAATTATATGATACAGAAACACAACACTCGTTAGCTAATCCGTTCGCAACAAGATTTTTTGCAACAAAACGACACATATACGCTGCACTTCTATCAACTTTGGATGGATCTTTGCCTGAAAAAGCACCACCTCCATGAGGCGCTAAACCACCGTATGCATCAATGATGATCTTTCGTCCAGTAAGTCCCGTATCGTTATCAAATCCACCTCGAACAAATCCGTGGTCTGGATTGATGACAGTTTTTCCTATGTCAATATCGGATGCGATATGATCCTGAATCAAGGAGCAAAGCATTTCCATATCTGCATCAGCCAAATGCTGAACATTAATAGTTAATTGAGTTACGGCGTCATTTGACACGATGGCTTGAATTTTTCCGTCTGGCAAAAAGGCGTGAGTTTCTTCTCTTAGCAAATCTAATCGTTTTGCCAGAGTATTAACCAACCAATATCCGTAAGGCAAGTAATTGTACTGTGAGTTACAAGCATAGCCATACATTACTCCTTGGTCTCCTGCTCCGCCATTACTGACTGCATTAACTAATTGCCGTGACTGTGTTGACAACAGATTGACTACATTGAGACAGGAGAATCCTGTGATTTGTTTATACAACTCCTTGCATATTGGTTCAATAGCAATATTAGCCCTGGTGCTTACTTCGCCTGCAACAACAAGAGTATTGCCCGTTCCTAGACATTCGATGGCAACGTGAGATTCTGAATCATTTTCCAGATATTTATCGAGTAGTCCATCGCTAATTTGATCACAGATTTTGTCAGGATGGCCTTTCAGTACACTTTCAACAGTGTACGTATTATTTGGAAATACCATATCTTTCTTTGATTTCCTCCCATTCTTTAGATAGCTTTTCGTTGAGTTTTTCGTATACGGAATCACTTAGGGGAGATTTGTTATATGCAAGCGTCGTTTCGTAATCTAAAAACAAAAAGACTGCCTCTTGCAGAATTTGGTCGTTATTTAGCGGCTTACTGAAAACTTCCTTAAATCTTTCGAATAATTGATCCAATTTAGCAATGAAATTAAGATGGTGAATCAACTCTGTCATGAACAAGGCAGACAGAAGAATTTGAAGGATGGGAATTGCAACAAGATTGTCTTTGATACCAAAGTATGCAACAGTCAGGAAACCGATACTGAAGAGGACATTTTTAGTTACAACTCCTGCTACCATACCCTTTGCGATATTAAGTGTAAAAAAGCAATTTTCACTACAATTAATCAGCATTTTATAGGGACCGCAACTAATGTCATCGTTAGTGTAATAGCCTTTTACTTCCTTCTCAAGAAACTTTGATCCTAAGGAATTATCGATGAAACCCTTGCGGCGCTTTCGGGCTGTTGCAGGATATAGAAAAGTCTCCGTATAAATGTCCAAAGCATAATATGCAATAATTGATAAAAAATAAATGAGGTTAAGCAAAGAATATATTACACTAACAAAGGTCAAATTGAGAAAACTACCGAGAATAGGGAGTAATACAGATAAAGATCCGATTAGCCACAAACCTCTAGTTTCCCAAATTCGACATTTAGACAACAAACTGTAATCTGCTTCATATGGCAAGAAACGGTTTAATTCTGTCTTTTTCATAAATTGCCATGCTCCTTTCTTTTTTATAAGCATACCACGTTCTCGTATTAATTGCTAGTCCATATTGGGTACATTATGTAAGGCAATCCGAAGATTGCCTCAGGCGTTATGCCTGTTCTTTATCAGACGGGTTCGGTGTCCTCGCTGTCGGCAGTGAAGTCCAGATACTCGTCGTTCTCCTCGACGTAGCCGAAATCCTCAGCATTGTCAACATAGTCGGCGTCGGGATCGGGTTTGGCAGCTTCCTTCTTCTTGCCCCTGGCCTTCATCAGGAAAAGGCACCGCCGCCGATACCGGCGACCAGAAGGATACCGATCAGAGGGAGCAGGTTGATTTTTTCCTCAGGCTTGGGCGTGGCCACCACAGGCTCGGTGGGTTCGGTGCTTTCGAGATACTTGGCGGCTTCCTACTTGTCCATCAGCTGGAGCAGGTCAGCTTCTCAGATCCCGGTGCCTGTCTGGCCTGCGCTCTGGGCATGGCTGCTACAAGACGATTCCACGCAGTGAAATACATCCGCCTCCCGGATCTGCTGGTGGAGTTTCAAATCGCCAGGGGCAACGGCACCATCCGCAAGCTCATGGCCCAGTACAAGAAGTACGCATTGCTCATTATTGACGAATGACTTCTGTACCCCCTGAAGGAGACAGAAGTCAGGGACTTATTGGAAATCGTGGAGTCCCGGTACAAGCGAAACTCCACGATTTTCTGCTCCCAGTTTGACATCCCGGGTTGGCCGGAAAAGCTGTCCGACCCGCTGCTGGCAGATGCTATCTGTGACCGGATCATCCACGACGCCTACACCGTAGTCATTGGCGGTAAAGAGTCCATCCGCAAGCGGAAGGGTCTGCTGGATGCCTGAGAGCAGACGGGTTCGACTCCCCTCGGCTATAGCTGTGCAGCGGCTTATACGAACCCAACTCCGGTATGTTTATGATACCCGGACCTGCCCCGTAAGTCCATATTCAACCTGAGCGGTGGGACTGCTCAATCCGGGCGAGCCCATTGTTCAATCCTAGCGGAACCGCTGCTCAATTTGGCCGGTCGAGGTGATTTTGCGGAGCGGCGGACGCAGCCAGTGCTTGCTACCTAGAAAACGTGGTTAGAATTGTCGCTTACTGAGATTCTCAGTTATGGGGTATCGGCATACAAAAATAAGGATATCTTCATTTATTGATAAACGCTTAACCATCGGTACACTACCAATGGTTAAGCGTTTACACTAATTCTCAGGTCCCCGGCAGTGCAGCTTTGCGCTCCCCCCATTGGTCGGAGCCGATAGCATACCCTGCAGAAGTATTGGATGTTTTTAACAGGTCTATATAGGTATGTACATCCCTATATTACAACATGACAAGTTTTATCAATCTTTCGTAATGGTAAGAGATTTTAACTCATCACAATATTTCAATTTCCTGTACGTATTCAATTGGCGATTAATCTCTTTAACAAATGTAGATTTAATCGCATCAGATAAATTAATTCCGAGGATATTCCCCATACAGAAAATCCATGCCAAAAGGTCACCCATTTCTTCTGTAATATCACCTTTACTGCAATTCTTGCGAATCGCTTTAAAGAATTCACCAAATTCTTCTGTCATCCATAACATAGACTTTTCTAAATCGTAACGACCATAAATGCTAAGTGCCTCATGTTGGATTTTATCAATTTCATCAATTTGAGAATTATTATATATAAATTCCATAATCTATACCTCACGAAAGTAATTTGATTTTTAATTCTGCGTTAATTTCCTGTACATAGTTTGTTGATTGTTCAAGTTTATTGATTAGTAAAGCACTAAGTTCCTTATATTGATTTTCGTGCGCTTCAAAGTAACGTGTAAAGAAACGATATATTTCCGAATATACCTCTTTTTTATGATCCAATATTTTATTTTCTTCAAGGAAAGTTCTACCCCAGCTATTAATTCTAAGTTGTACGATAGCGTCATTTTTTATGTTAAATTTTTTCGCACATGTAAAACGATAAATCAGCTTAGAAATATCAAGTATAGTTATGGCTTTTTGGAATGATTTCTCAGATATTTGGGTTGACTCTATTTCATTCAGCAAATATTGTACAGACAAATCATCCTGGATGTAATAGTTATATAGTGTACCTGTTTTTTGTTTAATTACTTCATCGATGACATACAAACATAACAAAATGTGGACGCAAGAATCGATAACTTCCATTTCACAGATTGAATTAAATCGTGTCAGAGGATCATCTTTGTTCAATAAAATTAACTTTTTTAAAAAATCCATTTAATCACCTGATTAATTATTATTTCCAAATAAATTCACCGCTACAATTAACTGTTCTATTTCCTTGAGTGATTCTACCGATTTCATAAGCATTAATACCATACTTAGCAAAATGGGTTACAAGAATATGCTTATTTTCTTCAGAAGCTACAAGAGCCATACCTACGCCCATGTTAAAAGTTCGAAGCATATCTGCATCATCGATCTCTCCGTGTTCTTTAATTAGTTTAAAAATTGGAGGAATCTGATATCGATCTAGAGATATTTCTGCACATAAACCATATGGCAAAATTCGGTTTAAATTTTCTCGAATTCCACCACCAGTAATATGTGCTAGTCCGTTAATAATCTTTTTGCCAAATAAATCCTTTAACGCCAGATAGTAACATCTGTGTGGGGTTAAGATTGCATCAATAAAGGAAACATCTCCAACTCGTTCTTCCATAATTTCAGGTTTTTCCTTCATAATCTTTCTCACTAGTGTATACCCATTAGTATGGATTCCGCTGGATTCAAGAGAAAGAATAACATCATCTTTTTTAATTGCACTGCCATCAATGACATTGTCTTTCTCAACAATACCAACGATACTAGAAGTTAATATGTATGTCGAGTCTTCCAGCACACCAGGCTGCTCAGAGGTCTCCCCTCCAGTTAATACACATTCTTGTTCTTCGCAGGCAGCAGATATTGTTTTAACAATTCGGGTCACAATGTTCTTGTCCATTTTTCCACAGATAATTGCGTCCTGTACACTAAGTGGAGTAGCGCCCATAACAATGCAGTCGTTAATCAAATGGTTAATCATATCATAACAGACATTTTCGATTTTATCGTACTGCATTGCAATTAATTGCTTAGAACCGGGTTCTTCAGTTTTTAGCACTAAAATAGGATTCTGGTATTGGGTCGCTTGGATATCATATAAACTTGCAAATGCTCCAACTTTATTCAAGACTCGTTGATTTACCTTTATAACTTTTGCCATCTCTTTTTTCGTTTCATTGGCTAAATCAATGTTAACATCATATTTTGACATAAAAACACTCCCAACAAATTATACTAATTTGAAATCCTTTGGATATCTTAAATGGCTACTCTCACCTCATTTTTTTCATAACATTACTGATGACTTTCATAGTCAATACTAGCGTATGAGATGTTCTTTGCATCCGATGGGCAAGCATTGATAGACTTTATTTAATGAATATATATAATTCTTATTTCTTTGTTATTTCGCTTAAAATATCTTCGATTTTTGGTTGATTTGTTTTTATATCTGTGACAATGCAACTATCCATCAAGATTTGTAAGACCTCAATTCTAGATATTTGCTTGTTGTTGAAGATTGCTTGTCCTACACCGGGATGTAAAATGTTAATAGATACGAAATTTCTTTGATTCTGATTGATTTGGGATAACGTCCCAATATATTCAAAATCAATAGTTTCTAGGCTAATATACTTTGATTTGAAATCCTGAAGATTTCCATCATATTGTTTTTCTCCTTTGTCAATCATAATTAATCTATTACATGTTTGTTCAATATCATCCATATCATGTGTCGTTAATACAACCGTTGTACCCATCTCTCGATTTAGTTCCTTAACAAACTGCCTAATTTTTCTTTTACTGATAACATCTAAGCCGATAGTAGGTTCATCAAGATATAGGATATCTGGACTATGCAAGAGTGCAACCGCAAATTCAGCTCTCATTTTTTGACCTAACGATAATTGTCGTACAGGAGTTCGAATAAAATCCTTCATATCTAATAATTCAATAAAGAATTGTAAATTATTATGGTAGGTATAATCATCGATTTTATATATTTTTTTGTTTAGTTCAAACGTATCGAGCATAGGTAAATCCCAGAACAATTGGCTTCTTTGGCCAAAGACAACACCTATATTCATAGCATTTTCTTTTCTGTTAACATAGGGATCTTTACCGTTAACTATAATTTTACCAGATGTAGGATTGAGTATTCCGACTAACATTTTAATAGTTGTTGATTTTCCTGCTCCATTTGGGCCTATGTATCCAACAATATCCCCTTTTTCGACAACAAATGAAATATCATTTACAGCTTGCTTTATTTCATACTCTCGATGAAATAAAGACATAGTTTTGCTATGATTATCGCTAGCTCGTTTGTATATTTTAAAATCTTTACTAACATTATTAACTATAATACTTTCCATCTCAGTATGACCTTCTCATTATCATTAATTGTTATTACGTGCAGATTAATGTAATTCAGATTACCCCCACTCGATTCTATGATCCTGTACTTTTATAGTGTCTAATGCCGATATTGAATAACACTATGCTTAATCCTAATAGTGTAATTCCGATAAATGGTGCAATATATATGATTCTGTGGTCAAAACATAATGAATCAAACTTGTTTAATAAAATTTGCGCCGGAAGAAAGCTGACAAATGCCAAAGGAATAAAAATAGTTAGAATGACTTGTATCCATCTATCGTATATTGAGATAGGATACTTAATAAACTCCAAAAATGAGTCTTTCATTAAACGCAGTGCATCTGTTCGAATAATCCAAAAGGCGGGAATATTGAAAAGAATTAACAAGGATGAATGGATCAGCATTCCGCTGACTATAATAATTATTAATAATATGATGTTGAAAATATTTACAGTTATTTTTAGTTCATTTATACAATATATAAGTGCCATGAGTGAAATTATCATATTACCAGCATAACCTGTGCTAAATTCCTTGAAACATAAATATAGAAAAGGAGATAATGGTTTTGTAAGAATCTCATCAAATGATCCGTTTTGTATATGCTCAGATAATCTCTCAAAAGGATGGTACATAAAAAAGCCTGCAAGAGAATATGAAGTGATATTTAGTGTATAAAAAAACAGCACCTCATTTGCAGTCCATATTAATATATTCTCAAATCTCAAAATTAACAAATACACTACTAGTATATCTGCGCCCCATCCTAATACTTTAGTAAAAGCGTGTGTCCAAAAAGCAATTGGGTATTCAGTCATACACTTTACTTTTAATTTTATAAAATATAAATATAATTGTAATTGATGCATAGTTTTCACCTTTACTGCTGAAGATAGGAATTATTACCCGCCTTGGATCGTAATAGATTTTTGCACACTATTCCAGACAAGTTGCTCAATAATTAATAAAATCATTAGCCATGTGATTTGACCTAGGTTGATAAAGAGGGCCTCTTGGTGACTTGCTTTTCCTAAGAAAATATTTATTGGTTCAAATATAAAAAAACGAAATGGTAAATAGGATGCTATTTTTTGAATACTATTGGGATAAAACCACAAAGGAATAATACTACCCGAGAAAAGCGTAAAGAACGAATTGATGATCCATTGGAGATGAAAAGTTGTTTTGGTCCAGAATGTAGTTAATCCCATAATGTATTCTAGAGTGGTATATAAAAGAACAGAAAGGATTACAGAAGAAAAAAAAGCGAGCCATTGGAATAGTGTTGTAGGAGTAGCAATCTCCCATCGTGCAGTTGCTATAATAATCATCGGTAAACCGGTTGTGGATAGTGAAAATAACATCTTTCCAACACAAGTAGACATGGCTGCCCATTTGAGATTAATAGGTCTGATTAAGTCTATAGAAATATTACCCAGGGTTATGCGATTACCAATATATGTACTTATAGGTAAACGCACTATTATTTTTAATAATTGACCGATTAGTATGTATGTTAGCATTTCATACATATATATACCGGAAACCTCGTATTGATATGAGTATAATACTTTCCAAACATTTGCAGAGATAAACAGAGAAACGCAGGAATGAAATAAAGTAAGTAGTGCGTTCGCTCTATAAGTAAATTGTTGTAAGAAGCTTTTTTTTATTAGTTCAATATACATAAGTTTTTCCTAGTTATATACATTTAGCGTTGCCAAATATATATTTTTTTATTAAGTTGTACGTAAAAATCTTTATGCAGCGGCTAGTACCGAATGTTGCAGCATGACATTGTTTGGTGTATTTCTTCGGAAAAGGTTACATTATCATAATAATCAGACAATTTTTAAGGCTATTAGCGTGATAGGTTCTAATATAATATTAACTGGGATCCAGAGGGTCCTTGCTTCCTAATTGGAAGCAAGGATTCTGCTTGTTACGATGCTAAAACTATACGACAATTAATGGTATATCATAAGTGCCATTAATACAGGGGGTGTCATTGAAGTAGATATTTTCATCTTGCATATGCGCCAAAACGACTTCCACAGCTAAAAGTGAAACCGGATTTGTATAATTACAAATTTTATCTAATTGAAAAAGAAGACCTCGTACATACAAGTGGTTCGGCAACACATCAATTGTGTGTGTTATTTCGTTCCTCATAATTTTGTGTTTGCCACCTTTTATGAAATATGTATTATCATATTTGTCAGATAAAACATTCTGACAAATATAACACTTACCTTCTTCTCCATAAATTAACCCAGTCAGGCAAAATACCCCACTGCCAGCTTGATTGCTGTATATTTTTATTTCGATCATCATTTTACTCAAGTCGGCTAAATCACAATTATTAATCAAGATATCCATGAGTAATATGTTTTCGTTTCTTTTGAACCATGCAACCGCAGTGCGAGAGTCGTTATTTAAATGAAAAGTAACATTCTCTTGGGATATATGATTGAAAAACTTATTTTCTGGTGAATATATTTTGTTGGAGATATTGTCTAAATACTCACTAATCTGGTTGGAATGGTTTAGCATTTGAGGTATAATTACGGTCCCTAAATTAAACCCCATCCTCTGCTGCACAGGTTCAATAAATTCTTCTAGGTAAAAAATTTCTTTTAGATATGAGAAAACTTTTTGCGTTTGCTCTTCTATACAAAACGCCTCTGATGAGGAGGCAATTGAATTTGGTGAGATGTTGTATTTTTTAACTAATTGAACAAAATCGTAATAATTAGATAATGTTGTTCCTCCAAAGATTACGTTATACATACTTTCAGCATTTTCATAAATGTTTTCTATCATTTCAGCAATTAGTGCAGCTGAAGTTAATGTAGGAATTAAAACACTCTCGATCTGAATATATTCTTTATACAGAAAAAGTTTATTCACAAGTTCTTTATTTCTTATCCAATGTAAACATCTTGCTAATTCAACATCAACAAATTCCCCCTCAACTTGTTTGCGATAGGGAAAGAATTCGTGACAATTGTAGTATTTATACAAAGGTTTATCTAAAGTCTGACTTTCTAGGTAATTGTTGTATTGTTCAAAGTTCAATTGTCTTAATACTACATCTGCCTTTTCCATATCCTCTTCGTGCACTAATATATCAATATCGTTTGTAATACGAGAATAATGATTGCCATATAGTAATTGAGACAACACTATACCTTTTATTACAACAAATTCTATACCAGCTTCATTAAATGCTGGAATAATCTGGCTTAGTAAGCAGAGAGATTTATCACACATTCTTCTATTCTTTTCCAATTCATATTTTGCTTGCTCAGATAACCCAGATATAGTTAATTTTTGTTCGGCTATTGGCAATACTTTTTGTTCTATAAATAATTCTACCAACTTTTCAATCTCATCTGCTGAATACTGCATGGTTTTATATGGATATAGGTTATTATGGCTGTTTCTAACAATTGATAGAACCTCATTTTCTAAAGACCTTTTTCCCATTTAAAAATCGCACCTTTCATTGTGTGTATCTCAATATTACATAGTGATTAAATTGATCAGCAACAAAAGCAGAAATTATTGCCTAATTATGCTAGAGTATATTTTTTCGAGTTGTATAATATGATCTTCAAGACAATATCTATACCTATTTTTTTCGAACCAAGTCAGTGCACCAAGCGAGAGCTTGCGAGGTTTTTTATCTGATACAATTAACTCTACGAGTTTTTCAGCAAGTTCAGCCGAATCACCTTTGGTGTACAGAAGGCCATTGAAATTGTCTTGAATCAATTCGGTGTTTCCTGGTGCATTGGATGCAATTACAGGTATTCCAGTGGCCAACGCTTCTAAAATTACCGAACTAAAATTACCAACATACCGAGAGTCTACAAGAATGTCTGTTTTTCTCAGCCATTTTGCAACTTCGTCATTAGTTACCATGCCTTCAAAATGAACATTAGACATGTTATTTTTTTCTATTACCTCAATGTATTTTTTATAGTTCTTTTGTACAGGGTTTTCATCGCCTCCCAAAATGTGCAAACTGACCTCATATCCCCAATTATTTATTTTTTCTATTGCTTGCAATGTTGTTAATATCCCCTTTTCCTCTGAAAAGCATGAAACAACATTTAGAATATGCAGGCTTCCTTTTCGTATAGATGTATCATTCTTTGGAAAAAAGGTCTTTGTATCTATAGGCATGTTCAAGCTAATGACAGGGACACTAATATTTTTATTTAATAACTGTAGGATTCTAGATTCAACCGCTGCATTACTTGCGATAATATAGTCTGCATTATTCAATGATTGCGGAACCATCTTCGCATATCGCTTGTCGTTATCAAACCCATTGAAAACATCACGTCCGAAACAGGAAACTACATATGGAATTCCTTTCAGCTGTTTTACGTTTATTGCTGCTACCGAATTGATTGTTGCATAATGAGCATGTATTAGATCGATTGGTGTTTCATTATTAATATCAAGTACAGTTTTTGTGATTCTATTTATACTATCCCACATTCTAAAGTCTGTAATGAAATAATCATCTATTACAGGGTGTTCCATTATATCCACTAGTTTGTAATGAACTTTTCGGTGTGTTTTACGAGGAAGCTTTGAGCATATTACATAAATGTTATGACCTAAATCCGCCAAGGAGTTTATACAATTTTGGGCATAAAGAGTACTACCAGACTCGTAACTTAACTCCGCAGAAGGAATAATACAGATGTTCATTTTATACCTCTCTACAATCAACAAATTTGATTGCGGTTTATGTTGTTTAATAAACAGCATTTGTTATTTACATAATTAGAGATACACATTTCTAGATATCGGTTAATATTTCTCACTTTTATATCATCAGGATTTTGGGCTAGGTATTTTTCTAGAGCTGTTCTGTAAATTAAGCGGAGTTCAGTCTCGATGTTTACTTTGCATACTCCATACTTGTAGACAAGGCTAAGATCGGTGTCAACTATTCCCGAACTGCCGTGTAGAACCAAAGGAATGTTAATAATGTCATTAAGATCACTAAGTAGACCAAAGTCAATACGTCTTGTTTTAGCTCTTCCTCCATGCGTATTCCCAACCGAGACTGCTAATGAATCGACAGAGGTTTTCTCTACAAATTCCAGAGCTGCTTCGATATCTGTTTTTTTATCGTTCATGCCTTGAACACCAACAATACCAATTTCTGATTCTACAAACGCTTCTTTAGAATGTGCATATTCAGTCACTTCCTTTGTCGTTACAATGTTGTCGGCCAAACTTAATTCCGATGCATCAATCATCACCGACCGGTATCCTGCATCAATGCAACGTTTAACAGTTGTAATGCTCTGTGCATGATCCAAATGCAACGCTAACGGTATTTGATAATAGTCTTCGTAGGAATTGACCATATAGACAATATTGTTTAAACCTAACGCCTCTATACCTGGCTCTGTTGTTTGTACGATAATTGGCGCATTAGATTGGTATGAACCTAAAGCAATTCCCTTTAACATTTCAAAACTCTCAAAATTAATTGCAGGCACTGCAAATTTTAATGTATATGCAGCCTCCATAATTTTTTTCATTTTATTCATTCTGATTTTCCTTCTATTTATAGAGTATTAGTTTTTTATTCCCTCCCGAAGGAATGGAAAATGATGTTTATTGTTAACTACTTAATTAGATTAATTAGTTTTCTGAATCCATCTTCAGAGAAAATATCTGCATTTACGTAATAGTTATCTGTCGCTGAAATAAGAGCCATAATATTTTTATCGATATCATTTATTGCGGTGCTAACCCCAATCGGATCTGATCCATAGTAATCATAAATATCCTCATGTAGTTCCCAATTAGCGATTGCTTCGCTAAATTGTTTTATGTTATAGAATAAATCCCCTATTTTAAGTTTTTTAACTCTTATTTCGCCATCGTTCCGATGGTTAATCCATAGAATTTTATCTACCTTTTTCCATGTTCCAATTGCGTTTTGGGGGAATAGTTGATTGGGCATATAGTATTTCTGTTTATCATCTTCTCTAACACGAATATTTGTAGATAATCCCATGATTTTGTTGGCCTTAATAATTGCATGCGTATTTGTAATGAATGTGCCTCCGTTATTGCACATTGCTTTAATTATTTCTGTTTTACCTGATCCCCCTCGGCCCATAATGAGGTATATATTTTCTTCAAATTCTACAGCCCCAGCCTTTAGGTGTAACATTCTATTTTCTAGGCAAAACACTGTTAAAATATACTTTATCAAGTACGACCAAAAAACTCTATTATAGTCTTCGGCACAAAGATGAATATTTTCCTTGTCCTCAATATAGAGTTTGGCTGGTTTTCCTGAATGATGGCCCAAGTATATGCCTGATTTCATTGCTTTTTCTCGATATGTATTAGCAGGAAAGTTTAGTGAGGAATATTTCTTATAAGAATAAATGTAAATATTAATTGTAGCAGACCATTGCTTTTGCGGTTTTTCTTCCAGAAATATCAGCATCTCTGAAGCAAGGGGTATATCTGATATGACCCTTATAAGGAATAATTCAAGGTCAATCCAATATATGTACATTATTGTCACCTTCTACGTTCTCTTTCATGGCTGCTAACACTCTATTGTTCGACAAGCCAAAATACTCTCTCAATTCATGTGTTGTTCCCGTCTGTCCAAAATGTTCATTCAGATTAACAGGAATTACCTTTTTATCGCCGAGAATTCCATTCATATATAGAATACTTGCTAAACCACCATATTTTGTATGTTCTTCAACGACGAATATTGCAGTTACCCCATCAAGTGCAGATATGATTTTCTCATTATTTATCGGCCTTAAGCAACCTAAGTGCAACACTTTAACGTTAGGATGGTATCTAGGAATTTTACAAATCTCCTGACTAATTTCACCTGTGCTGATAATTGCTATATTAGCTGTTTTGCTTCCAAATATGATTGGATCACCTATCCGTGAATAATCATCAGTATCTACTTCAACTTCATCACGACCAAGTCTAATGTAAGCAGGCTTATTAGATGTAGTAACATACTGGCAGATAGTTTTACATTCTGTAGGAAACGCTGGTGCAAAAACGTCAACATTCGGTAAGGCCATCATCAGAGCAAAATCCTCCACGCATTGATGTGTTCCGCCCTCTTCTCCAGCGGATAAACCTGCGTGAGTTGCTACGATTTTAACATTACACCTGTTATATGCTACGCTATGGCGAATCTGTTCCCATGCTCTTCCACAAATAAAGGAGGCAAAGGAGGAAACAATAGGTGTTTTACCTGATTTTGCAAGGCCCGCAGCAATGCCTATAGCATTTTGTTCAGCTATTCCAATTTGGTAGAATCTATTTTTAAATGAATTCTCAAAGTAGCACAACCGATTATGCTTAGCCATATCACAGTCAAGTACGACAATATTTTTATTGTTATGTGCTAGTAATACAAGATGCTTCATGAAAACATTACGTAATGGTTCCATCAATTATCACCTCTTGTTCCAAATTCTATTCTAGCCTGCTCGATTTCTGCTTGTGTCAAGTTTACCCCATGATAATCGTTATTGTCATAGGCGAATGACAAACTGTTCCCCTTTACCGTTTTTGCAAAATAGATTTTGGGTAAGTCACTTTTTTCTGCTTGATCTAACTGTTTTTTAATCATTTCTATGTTATGACCATTATCAATCACTACTGTGTGCCAACCAAGTTTTTCCCAGACAATTTGCATATCATAAATAGAATCAAACGACAAATTTTTACCTTCTAACTGATATCCATTGCAATCTACTATAACATGAAGATTGCTTAACTTTAATCGTTTGGCAACAAGCGCAGCCTCCCATATTTGACCTTCTTGCATCTCACCATCACCAAGCAATACGAAAACTTGATATCCTTCCTCAAGTCCGGTGATTGCCAATCCTATTCCAAACGATAATCCTTGCCCTAATGATCCAGGAGAATACCCTAACTCAGGAATCCAAGAACTATTTGGATGACCTTGCAAAGGACTTCCAAATTTCTTGTATTCTTTGATATATTGCCTTTCGATAATACCTTCTTCAATGAAGATTGAATAGATCAACAGTTCGCAGTGTCCTTTACTGTAAATAAGTTTATTTTCTGTCCCTTTGATGTGGTCATTATAAATTACGACCATCAATTCTAGGGCAGAAAGAGATCCTCCCAAGTGTCCGGATTTTCCGTTAGATAACAAAGAAACCATATGTTGCTTAACGGAAGAACAATAATTCACATAGTTTTCTTTTTCCATGCTACACTCCTATCAATTGGATTATAGTAGAACTCAACAAAACCGATAAACTCATCATATTTAATCCAAGCTGGAACAATAAACCTATTCGTTTCTTTATCAAATCTCGGTCTGCTAAGATTAAATCGTGAATGTGTTTTTAGAACACAATCTATTGTTCCTGAAATACTTGCAATGATTATCAAATTGAAGTCTGGTGAAACCTGATTAGGGTCTAATAAACCAAGTATTTCACTTTTCTTCCATCCGTTTTTCTCTAGTTCTTCAATTTCTGCTTCTTCAAAAAAATCACATAATTCTATACACTCTTGATTGACCGCTGCGTTAATTCTACGGCATAAATGACTAATAGCGCCTTCAGGATCTCTTTTAAGCCTACGACCTGAGACCAACAAACCTTTCCAATATTTCCATAGTCTCGCTTCAAGAATTGCTTCAGATGCTCCAGATCTACCTATGAAATGTTCACTTTCTAGGAATAACGTAACAGATGAATCTCCAGCTTCAAATATATTGTTGCCTAATCGATTCGGTAAGTAACATGTTGTTTCACCTACGTGGTATGTTTGCAACTCTCCGCTGATGTAATCCCATAGTTGCTCGCTCTCATCTCTTCTTAGAGATGAGATGTTATTTATGCTTCTAATTTTTTGCCTTACAAACTGTTTGTCCTGCGCGAACTCATATATAACATTGGTAAATTCACGGTCAATGTTACTCGCAACAGAAAAGAACGATAGCGTGTCCGGTATTTTTTTATATACTTTGGTCACTCTACTATCTACTGCTAATACACTAACTGCTCGACTACCTCCCAATCCACATGTTTTTGTTCCATCAATTGGGTCAATAGCAAGTTGTACCTCGCAATCATTGGAGTTTTTTATTTTTTGTAACTCAGAAACATAAATACCGTCTCGTTCTCCTTCAATTCCTATTACATTTATTTTTGGAAAAATAGTCAGTAGGTCATCGTATTTCCTGGTTGCAATTAAATCTAATTCATCACTTTGTTTTTTTCCAATTAATTGCCAAACTTCATAGACGGCTTCGCACACAACTCGGGATATTTTTATAAATTTACTGTTGTGCATATTTATTGAACCTCTGCTGCAGTTCTTACAATAGTATTCTTCAAAATATTTATATCATTTCTTCTTGATATGACTACAATTTTTGAGTTCAATAATACTGTGTATTCAATAAGTCCATTTTCTGCCAGGGTAGCACCGGTTTCTACACAGTCAACGCAACAATTAAAGATGCTACCAACGCAAGCTTCACTTGAACCAGATATCTTATAAATGAACGCAGGTATACCTTTTTCTTCGAAATAACGTCTTGCTATATTAGGGAATTCAGTTATGCATTTTACAGGAGTTTGGGAGAAACTGGATTCAAAACAGCTTGTGATTAAACTAACTCTAGTGTTGCACCAGTCAAGTTCATGCAGTATTTCCACATCATTCCCATTCTCTTCAATCCACTCAATTGAAGTAATACCTATGTCAAGTAATCCACTCTCAACCATTCGCGGGATATCCCTATGCTTAAGTAGATAAATATCAAAATACTCATTTGAAAAGCTTAATTTTCTTTTATCAATTTCCTTATGAAGCAATTTCTCGATAAGGAATAAGGATCTACTTTTTAAACCACCCTTTGGTAGACCGACTCTTATCTTCGAGTTTATGTTATTTTTCATAATAATTGCCCCCTCGTAACCTGTATAAACGGACAAACATTAGAGATTGCACAAACAGGTGTCTTTTTATTCGAAAATAGAAATGGTGCAAGTTGCCAAGAATAATCATTACAGTTCCTATCAGAATTTGAATAGATTGTATGTTGATTAGTCCTGGGTTTGATAACGAAGACTTAATGCCACGAAATTGTCCCTTGTTTTTCTTTTTCTATATTTAATACATAAAACTCACCTCGTTTCCTATTAATATGAGAAGCTGGGCATAGTCCCCTTCATATAGGCAAACGAAATTGTGTTCATTATTGCAACAATAAAATTGAAAAATGTGGTCAATTAATAATAATGGCAACAACCTATAAGTAGGATGTTGCTGTTTTGGAGTGGGAAGTGTATTTTTGAGGGATAAAGAATCATTAACTAGTAAAGAAAATGACAATATTTATCGTTCTGAGAAAGTATCTTATCCTGTTTATAGTTAATTCTAATATACATATGCCAGTTACGGAAATAATCACATCTAGGGATATATACGCCCACTTGTGCTTTTACACTAATCTCAAAAAGATAAGAAAGTATGTAAGTGTATCGAGTCATAGCCTGTAAAGTGTTCTCCATAAAATTGTTTTAAGTTATCAGAGTAGTTAGTTATCAATTAAAAATATCTTCTGTGATATATATTTTGCCATTCTTGAAACGTTTCGAGTTAACAATATAGGTAGTGCCAGCAATCACACTATTTCCCTTGAGGTACCCAGTTGAAGAGAATTGTTTTGTTATTCAACTTTTAGTTGAATTAACGAAAAAACCTCTCTTAATCAGTTATTGCACTAAAAACTAACCATCTGTTATTATATATATACTCATTAAATATGGAGGTTAAAGATATGGTCAATGGCGCAAAAATTGGAAGTTTTATAATGAACAGAAGAAAAGAACTCGGAATGACACAACAGCAATTAGCCGATAAATTGCATGTTTCTTTTCAGGCTGTATCAAAATGGGAGAATGGCACAACATATCCAAACATTGAAATTCTATACGAATTGGCGATTGTTCTCGATGCAACAACTGACGAAATACTCTCGGGTGGTAAAAAAGATGCAGAAGGTTTATCTTATAGCAAAGCCGGAGTTGATATTGCATATACTGATACAATAAAAAAGGAGATGTCAAAACATCTTGCAACAAGCGATAAACGTGTATTGAACGGTTTAGGCCCTTTTGCATCCTTGTATGACATTAACTTTCCTTCTATACAAGAACCAGTGCTGGTCTTGAAATCTGAAGAACCTGGATCAAAGCAGAAACTGGCTATGGAATACGGCTACACCGAGTCAATCTGTCACGATATGATTAACCATCTGGTAAATGACATCGTTGTTATGGGTGCAAAACCTCTTGCTGTTTTAGATACTATTGTCTGCGGCAATGCGGAGAAAGATACAATCAAGAGCCTTGTGAAAGGTGTTTCGGATGCATGTAAACTTAACGAATGTTCTCTTGTAGGCGGAGAAACATCGATTCAGCCGTCAGTTGTTGATGCAGGTGTATACGTTTTGACTTCCAGTATTGCCGGTATTGTTGAGAAAGCAAAGGTTATTGATGGCTCTAAAATAACAGCTGGGGATGTTGTTCTTTCCATCGCTTCCAACGGATTGCATACCAACGGTTACTCCTTGGTACGCTTGCTTATGGACAAAATGCCCCAGATTAAACTAGATAAAATTGATGGCTTAACATTCATTGAGCATATTATGAAGCCACATACTCCGTATTATAGCGCCATCAAAGATTTGTTCGATACTGGATATGTGCACGGCATGGCACATATCACAGGTGGTGGAATTGAAGGTAATCTATGTCGCGTCATCCCGGATGGATTAGGCGCAGTTATCGATTTGTCTAGAGTTCGCGTTTTAAATATTTTTAAGTATATTCGAAATGTTGGAAATATCAGCGATGCTGAAATGCTACGAACATTCAACTGTGGTGTTGGTTTTAACATTATCGTTCCAGAAAAACACAAAGATATTGTAATAAATCATATTGCTAAACAATATGATTGTTATGAAATCGGTAGAATTGAGAAATCGGAAACAAAAATAAAATTCTTTAATAAATTGAACTGGCTATGATAAAAAGTTGTAACGACTTCATACCAGCTGTCAACATATTGATACCTAGGGGTAATACTATGAAAACATTATTTGTTTCAGACTTGGATGGGACATTGCTTAGAAGTAACGAAACGACCTCAGATTTTACAAATAAAACAATTAACGAACTAGTATCCAAGGGTATGATATTTTCATACGCAACGGCAAGATCTTATGTAACATCTAAAAAAGTAACTAAAGGTATGAAACCTCCGATTCCATTGATTGTTTACAATGGTGCTTTTGTGATTGATAATGCAACAGAAGAAATACTTTTATCGAATTTCTTTAATGACGATGTCAAAAGCTTGCTTGATGATTTAGTAGAACATAATATTTATCCTATTGTATATTCCTTTTGGGATGGAACAGAGAGATTTTCATATATTTATGATAAATGTACCGAAGGTATGAAAGCTTTTATTGGTTCAAGAAAAGGTGATCGACGAGACAATCCAATTAATTTGGTTCGTTACTTGTACTATGGAAACATATTTTATATTACTTGCATTGATGATGAGTATAAACTCGCTCCTTTTTACGAAAAATATAAAAATCAATACAATTGTATATTTCATCGAGACATCTATTCTAATGAGCCGTGGCTTGAATTTATGCCGCAAACAGCATCAAAGGCTAATGCTATACTACAGTTAAAAGAGCACCTCCATTGCGATAGGCTAGTTGTTTTTGGAAACGGAAAAAATGATATAGATATGTTTAAGCTTGCAGATGAATGTTATGCAGTGGAAAACGCGGTTGATGAATTGAAACAGATAGCCACTGCGGTAATTCCTAAAAATGACAATGACGGTGTAGCTAGGTGGTTGCTACATTATTTTGATTCTAATTGTGATAAGAGTACATGAATCGAATTAAACTTAATCAAGAAAAAGCTTAGGAAAGACATACACAGATTAAATAAGCGGTTACACAATGTGCTGCAAAATATTTTCCGAGCGGATACCATTGCAATTGGTGGTATCCGCTCATTATTAATAGTAAGTGCCTAATAATCACTCGTCGTAAACGCTTAACCGTAAGCGCTCAATAACCACCCGCCTAGCATCTCACACTTGGTTATGAGATAATATCCCAAAACTTGAAAAACTCACTGTGCGTTTTTCGACATGGTAAGAGGGGTGCTATCAAATGGCAGATGTACTGGCAGTGCGGAACGAATATCGGGCGCAGACTTGGGCAATGCTTATTCAGGAGTGTAACAACAGCGGCCTGACCAAACGGGAGTTTTGTCAGCAGCGAGGGATCTCTGAAAAAAGCTTCTACTACTGGCACCGGAAGCTACGCAGCCATATGGCTGAAGCTGCTGGGCCTCAGTTGGTTCAGTTGGATTCTGTTCCTGTTGCAGATGACATGCTTCAGATCCAATACCGGGGAGCAGAATTGAAACTGCCTTCCGGTGTGGATATCGAAGCAGTTGCTGCACTGCTCCGCTCCCTCCAGGCCCTATGATAGATCTGGCCAAAGTCCGTAACTATTATATTGCCTGCGGTTATACAGATCTCCGTCTTGGAATTGACGGCCTTGCTTCTGTGGTAACTCAGCAGTATGGCAGTCATCTGGATGAAGAAAGTCTGTTCCTGTTTTGCGGCAGACGAGCAGACCGAATCAAGGCATTGTACTGGTGCGGCGACGGATATATACTGCTGTACAAGAGATTGTCCAACGGAAGATTCCAGTGGCCACGGACAGAAGCAGAGCTTCGGTTACTGGATCCTCAAAGCTTTCGGTGGCTCATGGAAGGACTTCGCATTAAACAGAAAACGGCTATCCGCAAAGGAAAACCGAAAGATTTATTCTAAGCGAAAAGTTTGTAATTTTTTGTAAAACTATATATTTTTCTGTACTTTATCCTACCTTTATGCTATAATAAAGGTAAGATAAATCTATTCTCGGAGGAAAAAGCATGGCCGCAGCAGATAAGAAAATTACATATACTGCTGCGGAAGTAGCGGAGCTTATTCGCCCTCTGAGCCAGTCTGTCGAAGCACTGCAGAAAGAAAATGCAGAGCTGAAACGGAAGCTGGAACACATGAATGAGGTCTTTGCCAATGCCCAGAGAGCACAGTACGGCCAGTCCAGTGAGAAGAAGACCTATGTTCTGAATGAAGACCAGCTGAACTTCTTCAATGAAGCAGAATACTGCCAGGACCACAAGGCAGAAGAACCGACCGAAGAGACTTTTACCGTCAAGGCTCATGCCCGTAAGAAAAAGAGAACCATTGACGAACTTGCAAAGAACCTTCCTGTAGAAGAAATTGGAATTGACCTTCCAGAATCCAGACTTACCTGCGACAAGTGCGGCGGTACATTCAAGCTTATTGGTAAGAAACTCATCCGCCGGGAACTCATTATTATCCCTCAGTCCGAGAAGATCCTGGAATACTACAGCTGTACCTACGCCTGTGATAAATGCGAGAAGGATACCGGCTTTGCCCATATCATTACCACCAGGACACCGCCTCCTCTCATGAAGCATTCCCTGGCTTCACCCTCTACTGTGGCAGATGTTATGACGAAAAAGTATGTGGACGGTGTTCCTCTGGCCCGGCAGGAGAAGATCTGGGCAAGACAGGGTGTGGAGCTGAGTAGAGCGACTCTTGCCAACTGGGTGATCCAGTGTACCCAGAGCTGGCTGAAGCCTCTGTATAAGCACATGAAGCAGCAGCTAATGGCATTTCTGGACTATGGGGATGTTCCCATCTCCAACAATCTGGCTGAGAACGCAATTCGCCCCTTTGTGGTGGGACGAAAGAACTGGCTGTTCTGCGACAGTGTGAAAGGCGCAGAGTCCAGTGCCATTGTATACTCGCTGGTGGAGACTGCTAAAGCCAACGGTATTGAGCCTTACGAGTATCTGATGCTAGTTTTGTCCATGCTGCCTTATCTGGGCAAATCCCCAGCCCATGAGGAACTGGAAAAGCTGATGCCCTGGCACCCGGCAGTTCGGCACCGGGAACATATAAGAAAGTGAACGAACGGCAGGATCCCACAAACGGGACCCTGCCGAAACTTATTTAGGACGGGTGATTATTGAGCACTTACCGTAAAAGAATTTATGCCCTTGAGTATTTTGGAATTTTGGGTTACGGCATCCCAAGCAATTAAAATGTGCCACCCAATCGGGTGGCACTCTAAAATTTGATTCACTTTATTAATGGCAAAAAATTCAGAATACTAAACACATCTAGAAAAGGCCTACATCTATATGAATTAATATTATTTATGCTTTTACAGAGATGAGTCATCGACGCTTATTATGGAAAATACATGTCCACCAATTCATAATAGAGTTGTTCTATATCAGCACACAATGGCCGATCTGCTTTAAAACCTTTTTCATTATTAACTATATAGAACGGTATACTGGCAGCTACTTCTATCGTATGACCATTTATCAATTCAATAATAAACATTTGTGTAGTTATTGGAACATATTCCCTGTATTGTACCGTACCGATTCCACGTAATTCAATACGCTTTATTAAATCAAATACAAGTTTTGTATCATCACAGTTCAATGATTTCTTGGTCAATTTGTCATTAACAAACTGTTGAGAATATATCTGAATTCTCGATATTTCCTCAAATTTTAGCGAATTAAAATAGTATCTTTGAGATAGATATGACCAGACAGCACTAAGAATACAAATCAATGTTATAGCCAATATTATGATAATCATAATCCGTCTTTTAGGCATATACATTGTTACCAAGAATTACACGCAGCATTGTTAAACGTATATGTGGCACCATTAGCAGCACTAACATAAGTATATCCATTAGTCCCTGCTACTGCAGTAGTAAAACCTGTAAGTGGGTCCATTAAGTAATGATAGCCACTTATTGGATTAGTTCCATATATTGTACACGCATGGTTAGTATAATTGGGAGCCCCCCAACCAGATGCAATAGGATAACCAGCTTGTATATTCTCCAAAATAACACCGTCAGAGGGAAGGTATGAATTATGGGTATAATTTAAATTATAAAGATCTAATACATCAGGAAATTCAGAAAACTCAATAGGCTCGTTAAAGTTGCCTGGGGGATAATACCTTTGTGCCACATTAACTGCACTAAGATTTTGTCCTGTAAATGCCAGGCAGAATCGTAGCAGATTCCCAGGGTGCGGCTCAGCTGAACCTCGGAGATTCCCCGCTTGTCAGTAGCACACAGATAGATTGCCCAGAACCATACGGTCAGGGGTGGTTTGGTACGGTGCATAACGCTACCGGCAGTGACGGAGGTCTGATGACAGCAGGCGTAGCACTGGAAGGTATTACGGCCATGGGTGGGATAATATACTCCTGGCACCCGCAAACAGGGCAGACGAAGCCGTCGGGAAACCGCAGACGGAACAGTTCTTCTCTGCAAGCATCTTCTGTGCTGTACCGAACCCGAAACTCTTTGAAACTAATCGCAGCAGCCTTTGCCATAATGATTACCCTCCTTGCTTTCTGGGTTTATTATCGCATAAGTGCTGTCCAATATCTCGGACAGTTACAAGATATGGGGGCTTGCTGAGTTAAGTCGATAAGCACATTCATTAATATAGTTTATACAAGTTCTACATATACCATAATATCTTTATCGGCGATAGATCAATTAACATCAAGTTTTCCTCAAGCCTAATACTATAGTGCCATTATCTAAAAATAGTAGCTCTACTACTATTTTATTAAAATTTTCACTTTTTTCAAGTGTCTCTAGATATTTTATAGTAATTCTACATTTATTACTAAAACCTATAGTTGACATATACTTATAAAAAGATAATCACTGCATAGAGCAAAAATTAAATAGAGAGACTTATCACAAATAAACATGTATCCTCTTGGGTAGAAAAAGTAATGGTTCCAGCTTAGCATCATTAATAGCACTAAACTGGAACTACAGTCTTTTCGTGAACCCCTGTTTTATATGAGTTTATTAAGCTTTCTATCTAGCCTTGGTTTTTAGGGCTCAAAAAAGGAGAGGGCCAATACCCTCTCCTTTCCTTCCCGTCCATATTTTATTTTCCAGATTTACCGGGTTTAATCGGAGGCATTGCTGGAGGTTTAAACGTTGGTGTTTTTACGCTTCCTTTTCTAGAAGATCCTTTTCCTGGTTTTGCTTTACCCGTAGGTTTAGGCATAGATATTTTAATCATGCTAACGCTCTCCTTACATTAGATTTGTGTTTATGTACTTTAATGTTTCGTTTTTTGCCTTTTCTTCTATTCTTTTATTGTCAGGAAGGGCATCTTCTTTAAAATAGTGCTTAAGGATGTCATGTCTTAAGCTATCACATTTCTTCAGTTTGTCTGCAACATCCTCTTTAGTCACTTCACCATCAACAATGCGAAGCCAATAAGCCTCCATATCTTCATATATAGGTTCAAGTAAAAGCAACATCTCTCTAAGTTCTCGTTTTCTATTTTCAAATGGAAAAAGCTCTGATGCTGCGTTTAAGCTTTGAAAAATCAATATAAGGATTGCACATATCATTGCAACTGCTTTATTATTTCCCCAATTCATCCATGCCCCAGTGACCAGCGCAGTCAATACCGAGATAGATATTTTCCAATATCTCAGAAACGCAATACAATAGGAAAAACAATAACTATAGTAGTTTAGATCGAATTTGAATTGAGTCATTTTATTCCAATAGTGTTCATGGGTTCTTGTATCCTCTTGGAGTACCGTTTCCATAATTCAAGTGTCCTCTCTCTTTTTTACTTCTTTATCTTAGGGTGGTTTCAACACTTTTATCTTCCTCTAATTCAGTAGTCCTCCTTTATCATCGTTTTAAAGGTTTTTAAAGCATTTCTCTGCCATAGCAACTGCTGCATGCTACAATCGGTTCTCATCCTTCTATGATAAATATGGAACAGTTTCAAGTCATGAGTCTGTTTCTAAAAGTATCATTAATAAACCAACAAACGGTATATGGGCAAAGAAACGCTTTCAATGACCATTAATGTTTTTTCTCATTTGCTTTTTTATATCTAGTAAATTTAGCTACAAATTCTTTAGTTAGTGCAGTTGTTTTTCCATCATAAAGTTCATTCCACATATCATTCTCACTAGTACGTAAACTCACAGCTATTTTAATACGCTCAATACTTTCATCTGCAACGCCTTCAAGTATCTTATTGAAATAAACTGTATAGTGAGGATCTTTGCAGCAGTATGTACCGACAGTCGTAAATAATGTAAGCATAAACATTTGTGTTTTCTGAGAAATATCGATACTTTTGGCTATGTAAAAGAGTTCATTGGCTCGGCCTATTAGGTACCCTGCTAAATCAGAAGAGCCCTGTTTTATGCTATAAATTATGAGCCATCCCAATGCATTAGATACTTTGCGCACACCTTCTTCAAAACCATTTTCCACGCACTCCGTACCAAGATTGAATAATGTCCTACTAACCAGTCTTTTCTGCTGAGCATGCGCAATAACAAAGTGGTATTCTGTTTCCTCGGCCATAAAAGAGAATAATAAATCCACAATGCTAATAACTAACTTGTGGGATGCTTTTTCTCTATTACCATAATGACTGCAATTTGCCAACTTCTCAATAATATACTGTCCCAAGCCAGTTGATATCTTTCTGTTTTTATCCAAGTCCAGCAAAACATCTCTGAACTGGTCCAAAGTTAACTCAAAAAACTGTTGATTGACTAAGTATATTGTTCTGGAGAAAAGCCAAAAATAGATTTCTAGCAACGCTTCCTGGATTATTTTTTGCTGCTGCTCAGTTTTATTAAGTGCAGATTTCAGTTCCTCAAGCACTGCATAATAAGCAGGCACATTATCCTTAAGAATGCAATAATTAAGCATTCGTTTCACTTCATCAACGATTTCTTCATATTTTTCTCGAACTAATCCAGTTTCTTGGATTTTGGAGAAAATGTCAGGAAGATCATAGTAGCTATCTGAGTCTTTTTTTAAACCAATTGCTTCAACAATTGCGTTTACATGATAATGAAACAGTTTGTTACTCCGGTCCGAATCATTCTTGACTTTTTCTTCGATTTTTTCAATACAGAACAGTTTAAAATCAATGAGAATTGCATCATCCGCATATTTTGCCCTGTGGCTCATTACAATTCGTAAAAAGCGATATGCTTTGTCTATATCATATTCAATTAGATCATGGAATAAATAGGCGTAGTAGACCTTGACCTCGCTAAAAATGCCTTTATCCGAGTAACGCATACCGATGAACTTCTTGAGCTTCTTTTCAAAAAGTTCATAATAATAGTCGTCCTTTTTCTGCGTCACACACGACGTTGCCAAATGGGTTAAGAGTGAAGCATAATTTCGAATATTGGTCTTATTATAGGCGAAGATATATGTCATTGTTAAAGATTCAATTTCGTCTATAGTATATATTACCCAGTCCTTCTTATTTTCTTTAATCAGCTTTACTAGGATTGAGTGATATACTGAAAATAGGCTCTCGGTGAGTTGCTTGTTATCTTCTTTTTGCATTTGAAACACAAACAAGTTATATTTTGATATGTATTTTTTATACCACTCAAACCGATCATGTGTAATACAAAACCGAAGATTTGCAAGCTGTTCGTCAATAATAGTATTAATCATCATTTCGGACTGAACATTTTTACATAGATCTAATTGATCAATATTAAAATGCACAATTTTAGAAAATACAGATTCTACATTGTCAATATTTGTATTTCTCGCAATACGAATACTATTTGTCAAAAAATCCCTAAATATTTCTCCTGTTTTTTCGGATATGTTTTTTGCGATAAAGTAGTCTTCTCGTGTAACACATTCATTAAAAACATTCCAAATATGATTATTAGCAGCCTGGAAGCTGTCAGTCTTATCCGAGTAAATATCTTCTTTTATTTCTTGGAAAAAATTATCAATATACGAGTTGACCATAAGCGTTTTGTGGGCAAAATAAACAGTTTTTGTAATAATCGCCATGGTCATAATAGACTGGAACGCAAAAAAGATTACTGCCCAAAAATATACTCCTAATAGTACTATAAGAAGGCCATAAAGAACATTGCTCCCCAAAAGCACAAAAATAGCTTTCATTTTAGGCAAATGTTCTTTTCTTAGGAAGTTAAATGGATAACGATCCTTGAAAAGTTCCAATACGAGCAGATAGCATGTTATCCAGATTCCCGCAATTACAGAAATCATTGAAAAAACAAGATCAAATAAATCTTTCATAGGCATATAGCTTTTTGGAAAGATATAATCTGCTAGGATTGTACAAATGCCCCCAATGTACAGCAATATGATTGCCGCATTTTTCTTTTTACTAATAACGTTTATTTTTTTCATTTATTTCTCCTCATTGGCGAAAAAACATTCATCTCTAGATACTGGAATCATATGCTCTGATCAAGCAGAAATCCCCTGCTGATCACTCTCACCTGACCAACTCAATAGATTTAAGCATTGTATTACTAATTCCACATTAATGGTTCTCTGGTATATTCCTTAATACGCTAAAAAGAATTAATCGTGTAATATCCAGTAAGTACTTATATTTTCTGCACAACAAACCGAATATATGACGCACTGGCAGACCCCAGAAAATCGAAGTCTGCCAGCGTTATAAAATTTGAAATACTATTATTCTTATACAATTTCTTGAGGACTTATTTCTTTTATCGACAAGGATACTGCATTCCCCTTGCTTTTACATATATGTTCCAAAATGATGTGTTGCGAATATTTAATACCGGACACATTCTGATAGCATAAAAGAATATCATTTTCAAATTCTACATCACTTTTAGGAAGGAGAGTTGGTCCAAACCTTGTAAATAATCCTTGATATAGATTATATTTCAACTCCAGGGTGCCGAGTTTATCTACATATCTACTAGAACAATTTGAAGGGTTTAAAGACGCATTAATCTCATATCTTGGTGTAATTGCAATACCATCACCAATATTACGCAAGGTAATAATAATTTCTTTCTGGTAAGCTGAGTCCTTACTAATGTACAATTCATTACTCCACGATGATTTATTTCCTGTTGATATCCACGGAGAGCTCCCTCTTAGCTTGACAGAATCGATTAGGAAAAATGGCACATTAACTTGCGCTTGCGCAATTTTTATTTGCTGTTCAGTATCCTTCCTAGTGAAGTAAATTGTCACATATAATGCAACAATTGAAATTATTCCGCTTAAGATAACGGAATAATAGGCCAATACATCCGCAGCAGTCCACAAAGTCCAATATCCAAAATTTAGTTTATACAGTTCATTAATTATAATCGGTATCCCTATGACAAGAATTGCAATGATAATGGATATCAGGACAAAACACTTCCACCTTGAAGTGAATTTAAACCTATTATTATGGCTCATTCATGCTATTCCTCGTTATATTGTTATCTTTTTTCATGTTGTAAATAATACGCAGGAACTCTCTTTTGTGACCACATGATATAACTGACTCAAGTACGTACGGAAGGGTATTAATAAACTTGAACTCTTGGTTTGAAAAGCGGCTTACGATATATTCACATATTTTAATTGCATCTATTGTAGGATTCTTTTCTCGCATCGAAATAACACTATCAACCAATGCTAAAACAAAGTATAATGAATAAGTATCACTATACTTTAGGGATCGAAAAGCCGGAGGAACCGTTTGCAAAGTTAGCAAATCAACCAACTCTGTTAGTTCATTTAAAACCACTGATTGATCCAAACACTTTATCATCGATATTATAGGAGTTAAATAATAGCGTCCTGCCCGAGTGCTCATTGCAGAAGCCATAATATAATCTGCCAGAACATACCTTAACTGTTCAATTTTCACTGGATCATAAGCAAGATCAATGACCTCTTCAAATCCAATATCATCGCCTGAACTATTGCAACAATGATATATAGATTTACATAGTAAATTTTCCATTTTCTGTGAACGCAATTCTCGTACTGCACTGTCCGACAGAGAAATTCCTATTCCCGAAAATTGTCTTTGGCTAATATATATGTCAGTAGCAACAGTTGACGTGAATTTCATAGCAAATCCTTTGGGTCTACCAAAAAAGATCTGTTTTGCTTGAAGCGATCCCAAACTAACAGCCGCAGTAAAATACCGATGCTGGTATAACAAACTCTCTCTTAATAGTTTAAAAAACTGAACCATTTGGGTATGATCTGAAAATTCAATATATGCATTATCACTATACCCATATATCTTACAGTTAAAAATTTCACTTAACTGTTTTAATGCATCCGAAAAATCGTTGATACTTGCCGTATACTCATCATTGCTTATCATAGCAGATGCGCGTGTACCAACCATATCGACAAAGGCAACAAATGACATATAGCACTTCCTTTCAATAACGTGTCGGCTAGATTAAACATCAATAATAAAAGGGATTATCTCCAAGTTATGTATATGCTTTTCGTATTTTTCCAAATCGCCCCAATAGATAATATTCCATTTTGCTTGATGTAAATTACCAGAAAAGAGTGCTTGAAGTTGCCCCTCTTCGATTTTATTCTCTGGTAAGTGTTTCAAGATAACTACTGCATAACGAGACTCTTTACCTAAAAAGCCATCTTCATATCTATTGGATGGATTATTCACGTACTGTTTAATCCGGTCAGAAATTTCAGGGGGGCTAATTTGTCCTTGATATTTATTGCGATAAAAAACTGTATTTAGTGGGTTTTCAATTTGCGTTTCAGTCGTAAAATATCTTCCATGTTTGTTAAAATACCATATCTGAAAGTATTTCCATAATTTACAGTATTGGTCGAAGAAAAGAAACTTATTATCTGGTGAAAAGTCCAAATTGGCGATAGTAAAAATGGAAAAGAAGGAAATGTACGGAGTAGATTCTGTTAGTAACGCTACAGTATTTCTAATTAAATTTTGTGCTCCATTATTGAGTGTTGTAAAGCTTGAGCTTATTACAAACTCTCTTAAAAATTGAACCTTTTCTGACGAAATATGTTGTTTCTCGTCATGGAAGCAAGCAACGTCACTAACTCCCAGGTAATGACACATACATGCATCAATGAGTAGCGCCTCAAGATACAGTAATGCATTTTCTTCAGAAGAACATCTTTGGTAAAAAGATGGGGGAGATGCGTGAGTTTCAGCTGCGCAAAAATTGGGAATATTATCACAAAAGCGAAGAATCATATTGTGTGTTGATTCGGGAATGCGGAGAGAATCAATGTCTTCTCCAGTATTAGGAAACAACATAACGCGAATATTTTTTCTTTCAACAGGTTCAATTATATTGATAATACCGCTATTGGGATTATCAGGCTGGCGAGCATATACAATGCTTTTATTTTCAAGTGAACTACATTCATTTCGGATATATGCACCTAGTTTGCTATTATTCTCGTCACAGATTTTACAGATTTTGGAAACGCTGGGTAATTGCTCTCGACCTGTCAAGATATTATTGATCTTGAAGAAAACATTTCGATTTTTTCCTTCAATTTCAGCATTTTCCGCCGGATGTACAGTCACCCGCAAAAGCATCCTGTTATTACTATTATTCATATCGATCCTCCGCTATACCTTTTCTTAATATATTAGGGGTTGAGGTGCTGTCTAAGTTACGCTATAGGAGAAGGTTGTTATTTAAGTACTGTTGGTATATCAAAAAAAGACTACTTTGCCAATGGCAAGAATCATCATTTTGATATGTGATTTTTATCTCCCCATATATATAATACTGAATTTAATGCTGTATTTTGGACACATGAAGAAATAATTAATAAATATACTGTGTCTCTAGATATTGTGTTTAGCACATGAGACTGTTTGTGGGAGCCATCCGTAATTTGGACCTGTTCCGGAAGCTTTACCACAAACTAGAAAACTACGACAGTGTTGTCGGAAAGATCGCTGATGACAGCACATCCCGCGTGTTGACTAGTTATGTGACCGGACACGCTTTGGCAACCCTGGATCTGATCTGTCGTTTTTTGCCATACAGTCTTTGATGCCTACCGCCTGACGAATCAGTTCTGTTTACGCAAAGAAGAATTATCTATATCCAAATCAAAATAGAGTAGGCAATTAGTCATGTTGCTCGTCTGTTTTACAAGTGTTTAGTTTTTCAGTATACGAAAAATACATTATACTAATCTCTGGCAAAAAAGCAGCAAAATATAGTGCTATAAAAGGAGTAGTATACATGGATGACACTCAATTTCTAAAACTCACTTTGCAGTACATTAGCCATTGTAGATTCGAAAAAGGACTAGACTGCAAAACACTAAAAGCATATACCACCGACCTTGCTCAATTTGCAGCCTTCGTAAGCAATACGCACGGACAATACCGCAAAGAAACATTACAAACTTACATTGTTACAATGCACCAGACATACTCTGTAAAAAGCGTAAAACGGAAATTGGCAAGCCTGAAGGCATTTTTTAACTTTCTTGAATATGAGGAGATCCTCTTGGAAAATCCATTTTCAAAGTTACGTGTAAAGTTACATGAACCAACCATATTGCCGCGAACAATTCCGCTTGCCACCGTAACCAGACTTCTGCAATGTGCGTACAATCAATGCCCGAATTATAAAAAAGATAGTTATTCGTACCGTGCCGTCGTGCGCGACATCGCTGTATTAGAATTACTCTTTGCAACTGGGATTCGCATTTCTGAACTATGCTCCCTCCAGCCTGAAGATGTAAATCTGAGCGAAGGTATCATAAAAATTTACGGAAAAGGTGCAAAGGAAAGATTGATTCAGATTAGTAACAAAGATGTACTCACCGCCCTCGTTACATATTCCATGGCTTTTTCAAAAGAAATCGATGTCTCATCATGTTTTTTCGTTAATCGCCTTGGTAATCAACTCTCTGATCAGTCTGTAAGGCTCATGATAAATAAATACTGCAAGGCCGCAGATATTAAGCAGCATATTACTCCCCATATGTTCAGGCACTCATTCGCCACATACTTACTAGAAGAGGATGTTGATATTCGTTACATCCAAAACCTCTTAGGTCACAGTTCAATCGTAACTACACAAATATACACGCATGTTACATCAAAAAAACAACGAGACATCCTGGCTTTAAAGCACCCTAGAAATAAAATACCAACCCCATAATGATATCCGCCCATGTTCACCACAGCAGTTGAACATGGGCGGATACCTATTCTTGTCTAGACTACCTTCAAACAAAGGATAATTCCTTATTATCCTATATTTGATATGTATATTATAGTTCATTCTTGGTTATTGTGCAATGTTAAATCATGGGATCCTCGAATATATTTATATATGCTTTAGCTTGTTTCTGGGCATATTGCATTGTCTGATAGGCGCCTCCATTTTTATGGTCGACGTAAAAAATAACAAGATCAGAGCGGTCCACCATCTGCTGATTTCTGGTTTTGAACGCTGCTTTGAAGTGCTGAGTTGATGCGCTGTCGCATACTTCAATCTCATCATAATATTCTCGAAATGAATCTTCGTTATCTCTAAAATTTGCGGTTGGATATGGCATAATCCATACAAGGGAACTATTTTCTTCTCGATACACACGCTTGCAACGATGTATCACAGATGCAGCGATTTGGTCAAACTCACCATCTCTACCGACTAGAAATTCCACATATTCTTTTTCATAGAGTAACTTACGGATTATTAATTCAAGCTCATGCTCTACAAAAATGACGTTGCCAATTTTCCTATGTCCAAAAAGACTGATCGTAAAAACTTTCACGTGATTCTCCCCCCTGGATAAATAAATTTACATCCACTTGCATTTATTTCTGGCTACTCGCACTACAGCAAGCTGCGACTAAGCTTACATCATAACTACATTAGTTTTTCTATTGGTAAGGAGCATAGACTTTTTGATAACACTGGATGCGTCGGAAGTGCGTATGCTGGACAACTGCTATGCGCTGCTGTTCATCCGTGGTGAGATGCCAGTTATGGATGAAAAGTATGATCTGCTGAACCATCCCAATAAGCATAATACACGTTTTCTTAACATTTTATATCCGAAATGATGATTATTGGTATGGCATATTTTCCGGTATGTAGAAGCAACTGCTGCGACTATCCCTGTCAAAGCAAGCATCAAAGATTATAAAAGCCTAATTCAGTTTTGCACTGAACTAGGCTTTTATAGTTATACTACTTTAGCTTCTTCTGGTTCTTCACAAGTGCAACTCTGCTCTACGCTGTTCGTTTCTCGATATCGTGCTATCATATCCCGACACTTTTCAATAAATGGATGATTCCCAATCTTAGGATCTGAAATTGCTGTTAGGATGATTGTCGACATTTGCTCCAGGACTTTTCGAGAATGATCACTATCTTTTTCTCGATAGAAAAAGGTATTACATAGAGCATCATTAGACAGTTCGGTTTTGTCAGTAAGGTATTCCTCATCAATCCGATGATTTATTAAATCGCATAATGTAAACAAATGGTATTTATACAATTGTTGATCCCGATCTGTTCTAATCTTCTCATACAATGAATTAAAACAATCATGAAAATCGAAACCGCTGTATACAACATCAACACCTGGTTTAAGAGGATGTACATTCGCATCATTGTTATAGGACAAATCGCCATAATAAAGCATCTGATGTTGCCGGTTATATTTCCAAAAAGATTCTGTGTCTAAATATTTTTCACAAATGTCTTCTTTTACATCGATGAGCTTGAACAATTCCATGGAATGTCTTAATCCTAATTGTAAAAAACAATGCATTCTCTCTGCTTCATTATTACCATGAATCTGCCATGCTCTTTCTAACACTTCCTTATTATCAGGCAATACCACAGAATTGGGTTTCAAAGAATCATCCCACAATCCTTGCCTGGTCAATATTTCTTGACCTTTTTTGTACATCTGAATTTGCAATTGATTTCTTATTGGCTCATAAATATTCACATTCATAAGGCAATATATCAACATAGACAGCGTACAATTTCCCAACTCTTCTCGTTGGAGGAGTTGCTCGCACGCAATAACAAATTTATTCACATCCGCCCAAAGGTTTCGAATTATTACAGCTATATTATGTGTAATAAATTCATTTAATATTGAATCCGCAGCTATTGTCTCGTTAGGATGTTCAGCATAATAGCGAATCTCACGATTGTAGTGCATTGCAATCAAGAATTCTCTTGCTTCTCTATTCTTCTTAATAAACAAAAAAGCAGGATAAATCTTCTTTTCATTTTCATTCTCACAAATCGGTTTTAATTCATGACACTCACATAAAACGCTATCCCGTTTTATGTGCATGAATTTCTCATACGTAAACCCTTTATACGAAAAGTAATAAGCCATTGCCGGAGCATAATTCACATATCCATAACCTAACTGCTCTAAACAACGTTCATTCTGACGATCTATATAATAGCTATAAATCGAGGATACACTATTGTCCTTATGTTTAATAGAAATTCTACTTCCGTCTGGCTCTGTAATAAAATCATAGTTTTGATATACAAATCCCGGCGTAATTGTTAATCGTCTAAATTTTCCAATTAATCCGCAGATATCTTTTACAATTTCATCTGTCAAATCTGGAAATTTATCATATTTTCGAATTTCAAGAAATGCCTTAATGAAGGAAGGAAAACGCGTATCTTCAGAGTCAACTTCACTTACATCCAGTGGGTTAAAATACATAATGTCACTAGTATCACTATACATTCTTGTAGGCATAGTATTTTTAAATCGAGGTAGATTGTGCTGGCTAAATGCCATAACATACCACGCATTAGAATATCCAGCAAGGATGTTTAAAATTCCTCTACCAACACTATCCTCTGTCGAAAGACTCCAGCAGTCTAACTCATCTAATCCGTCTATAATATAACATATTGGCTGATGTTCTTTTTGGGAAATTTCTTGGATATTCTCGACATAATCACAAAATACATCCGTGATTGCTTTATAATACGAAACTCCAGATTCTATTTTTTTATAGATTTCCTTACTCTCCAAATTAAAATAAGCTGGAATAAAGTCGATTTTACCCTTACTGTACTCCATCAAGAGATGTACGTAGAACAAGCCTAGAAACATGCTCTTACTGGAGCTATGTTCTCCTCTAATATTTAAAACGTTTTTCGAGGCTTGAGACGTTATTTTACTACTAATGCGATCTTGAATAAACGCGAAAATTCCTTTGTCTGAAGGCAAATCATTTTTAGTAGGCATTCCATTTATTCTGTATCTGCAAATTGCGCGATACAGAATATCAATGTTATCATACCATTTTTTGCGATCACTGTCGGTCCAATCATGAATATCCTGATACAAATATTCCCAGGTTGGACATAACGTATTAACACCTAGCGCTTCAAAAGTATTGTCAATAATATATTTCTTGCTAAGATCATACAGTTTCTTTACAGTTTCATCTTGAGGCCGAATATCACAAGACCAATCTGTACCATTTGTACTTGTCAAATGAATTTTTCTCTCCATACTGACTTTACCATTTGAAACTGCTATTAAATTATACTCAACTTCTGATTTGTCTCCATCTTTTACGCTTATTGGTTCACCACCAATATAGTGCGGGATATCATGAAAATAAGAAGAAAGAATGCTACGCGTGTGTTTGTCACCACACAAATAGATACCATTTTCGCCGGCAAATCCTTGAAGTTTTGATAAAAAAGACGTTTTTGTGTATTTCTTGTAAGATAAACGCACCCTTTCACAGATTTCATAAATTGGCTTATGCGCAAGTATTACATTTAACCGCTTGCGTTTCTGTTTCACCTTATTACATGCTTCAATAGCATTTTTAATACTATTGCACCTGACACAATAATATCCCGGTTTCTGGTTTTTGGGATTTATCCAGTTTGTATTTAAAATAAGGATATTCAATTCATCTAACACACACCACGATACCGATCCAAAACAACTGTAATAATCGTCATCCATACTATACCGGAGTGAAGAATTTGCTATTTTTAATCTATCTATGAAATTGTTAAATGGTTCCACGATTAAATCAGCTTTTTCTGATCCCGCATATTCATACTCATCAGTATCTTCTTCATTACAAAATATTTTATTTTTATCTAAAGAAAGTGGACGAAGCACATCATGATTTCCGCTGCAAATCACAACATTTCCAAATGAAACATTCAGATCAGTAATAAAGTCTCGAAAAACTGTTTCTGCAGCCGAAAATCTTTCACACACTCTATCAGCAACCACTCCATCAAATGCTTCTAAATTTTCCATCACAGGATCCGGAGTTGTCCAATCAAAAGGCTTATTATCTTGGTTTTCTTTAGCTGTATTTGCAAGAGCTTCCTTTGCGTATTCCTCATGCATGAACGTTTTGATCACAGGCCCTTTTTTGGTCTTTTGCTCTTCTGTCTTCCAGAATTTATCTGGGATCTTATGTTCACGTGCAACAGCATCAAAGAGATCCCCAGAATTGATTACATCCCCAGTGTGGATTAAATAATCTATTTTGTACCCTTCTGCTTTAAGCATTTTAGTCACGGCTTTTAATGCATTTCTCGCTTGTTCCAGTGTTTTCCCATCTTCACTAAGGTGAAAATCAGAAACATGGAGGATAAATCGCAAATTATTAATGTCATTAAAATCATTCATTTGTTCTCATCACCTTTTCTTTATAACGTAAGACATACGCTTAGGGTGGTACACAACTCCATCTATGCGATTTCTTCATTATTCTACAACTTTAACTCATTGCAGTGATTCAACCTGGCATTTTATTAAGTATGCTAGAACAACTGTCGATTTTTGTCGAATACTCCCCTATATATATATTTCTGTTTTTAAATACGATATTTGGACACTAGAAAGAAAAGAAACACTAATTTTTCCCTAACCCAAAATGTTGATTTTTTACGTGAGAAATTGTATACTCTAAATATAGATAGTGAAACTATCATTTTATTAATCGCTTTCTCTTTGCAGCTACTACTACGATAACGAGACGGGATTGTACTATCTCCAGAGCCGATATTATGATCCTGCGATTGGTAGATTTGTTAATGCTGACTCCTACGCTTGTACAGGCCAAGGTCTTATTGGACATAACACCTTCGCCTATTGCGGC
>JAEIGA010000850.1_pt1 | contig 45415 bp, 45 predicted proteins | sample 9270691 | NCBI WGS metagenome assembly JAEIGA01 (sample SAMN17057246, study PRJNA624740) | gut metagenome | biome: biome; isolation source: fecal sample | host: Bos grunniens | place: China: Xizang | collected 2019
ACGTCCGAGGTAAGCGTCACCGTTGTCGGTTATAAGACGCTTAACCCTTGTGTTGCCCTCCTGCGGTAGAGAATTCCATATAGGAAGTAATGCACCGGTCAGCATATGCAGAGTGTCCTCGTTATACTCAGGTACTTTTGCTACCTCTGTATCCCACTCCTTTTGCCACTCAGCTTTGTCTATTTCTTTCGCTTTTGACGTCAGGGTGTTTTCATTCCAAACCGTTGTCTTTGCTCCGAGGTTAGGACCTATAAGCCTGTACTGCTTTTGGATAGCTCCCCACTCGGTTGTCTTGTCTGCTATGCGGAATACGGCTTTTATAGCGTCGGTATCGGTCTTATAGATACCCACGAAGCCGCTACGCTTCTTTGACATTTCCTCAACGGTGGTTACAACCTTCGGTTTGGTGTAGGTTTTGGCTTGGATATAGTGTGTTTCCGAGCCGGTATTATCGTCCTTACGGATTACCTTATCGTCAACGACCTCTATCTTATCAGCCTTTACGTTCTCCATACCGGTATCGAGCGTACCCGACTGTATAGCCGCCTCAAGCTCCATTTCATAGATGCTTATAAATGCGTCAAACACAATGTTCTGCTCGTCTACCTCAAGGGCAAGAATACGGTTAAGGAAGGTGCTTATATCCCTTGAAATATTATCGTTGAGTTTAAAGCCGCCGTATTCATCGGTAAACTTTTCTTTGAGGCCGAGACGGTCAAGGGTTTTCATACCGTTGACACCCTCGATTTGATTTTTACCGAGTCTGCGATAAAATTCACGCAGGCTGTCCTTTGCAAGATCTGTTTCAAGGTTGTCCTTGGCACCAAACATACCCGAGCCTGTATCTCTCTGTCCCTTGGTAAGTGCGCCGAGCTGATCAAGGCGTCTTGCTATGGTAGAGGTAAAACGCTTTTGACCTTTAATATTGGTAGTTACGAGCTTGTATATAGGTGCGCTTGCCTCGTTACTTCTGTGTGTACGTCCAAAGCCCTGCACCGCATTAGAAGCTACCCAACCGGGCTGTAATACGTAATGGATTCTAAGCTGTTGGTTTTTCTCAGTACGGTCTGCGTGATAGCTCTTTCCTGTACCACCTGCATCGGAGAATACAAGAATACGCTTCTTTCCGTCTTGGAATGCCTGAACGTCAGCCGTTCTGTGATTGAGTGTACGGCGTTCCTCAACTCGTGAAATTGTGCCGTCTGCCTTCTTTCTCGGTACGACTCTGCGGCTTCTGCCTGTGTTCTCTGCCACCATATCAGGGCCGAAAGCGTCGAACAGCATTTCAAGAGGACCGTCGGGAATACTCATTTGATTAACTTCTGCTACGAGCGCGTCACGCTGTTTTATAGCTTCCTTGCTCTGTACAGGGTTTCCTGCGCTGTCTATAACAGGACGCGAACGCAAATTGCCGTCATCGTCGGTGTATTCCTCAAACATCTGCACCGGGAAAGAGTTCATAAGATAACCGAGTAGAGCCTCACGGGGAGTAAGGTCGAGGTTATCAAGGCTTTCGCCGTTTGCCTTTGCCTCTGCAAGCTGTTTGTTTTGCTGTGCCTCGTTGGTGTTTACTATCTGAAGAACACAAGAGTGTCCTGCGTCAAGTTCACGGCGCATATCTGCAATAACCGAAGGCATTGACATAGAGGTAAGCACCTGATTATAGAAACGCTGCATACCGCTGTAGAAGTTTCCAAGCGCCCTCTGCCTTTCGGTGCTGTTATATCTGCCGCCTGTTTTTTCAAGGGCTGACTGCACGTTAGACATCGTTTTCTGCCAAGCGCGGCTCATAGTGTTGTATATCTCGGTCTGCATAGAATCCAATGCGTGTTCTACCGTATCGTAGTTTACGCCGTTATAGCTGATACTTCTCGCAACGTATGTACCCATTGCTTTCATATCACGGATTACAAGCTCCATAGCCGCAAGTCCGGAAGAACCGATCTTAGATATAAAGTCCTGCGCGTTAGTAAACGCCGTACCCTGTCCCCAAAGACCGATACGTTCCGCATAAGCAAGGTTGTCAACCTCGGTTGCCGCCGTAGCCGAAACGTAAACTATTCTCGCGTTAGGCAATCTTCTTTGAAGTTCAACGCCTGCTCTCGCTTTTTCAGAACCTTTCGATTTACCGAATTTGCCCTTTTTGCCGAACAGATTACCCATATTATGCGCTTCGTCAAAGGCAATAACGCCGTCGAAGTCCTCGCCGAGCCACTCAACGATCTGCTCAAGACGGTTTCCGCCCTTTTCGGATTTAAGCGTGTCATAGGTGGAGTACAGTATTCCTTCTTTTATGGAAATCTTATCTTTGGACTTGATCTTGTTATGGTTGATAACCTCGTCCTTGCTTCGACCGGTGGTAGCCGTCCAATCACGGATAGCGTCGCCGTAAAGGTCGTTGTTTTTGGATATCCAAACAGCCTTATTGCGGCCCTGCACAAAGTTATCAAGGATAATACCGGCTATCTGTCTGCCTTTACCAACGCCTGTACCGTCACCGATGAAAAAGCCTTTTCTTCTTCCGTCCGCAAGCTTCTGCTCGTGCGCCTGTCCTGCATAGGTAACGGTTACGAGCTGCGCGTCAGAAAGATTGTTGTTTATTACGTTTGCAGGCAGCTTCACCTTATACGTTGCCTTCGGCATAGATACCGCCGCCATAGCCGCACTTTCAACGAGTACGGCAGGGTGCTTTTTACCGCCCGTCACGGGGATCTCTGGTGCAACGAAGGTAGCATACACGCCGTCGTCGCTGACCTGCTCTGTGTCGTTTAGTCCCGATAATGACTGCTCGGGCTGATGTCTATCAGAGATATCTGATTCAACTGCGCTATCGCCATTTCGAGTATCTGTGCGTCCAGCTTCTCTATCTGTTCCTCCGTCTTGGCGTTCAGTCTGCGGACTGCTATCTTCTGTAACGCCTTTTCTGTCGGCTCTATCTCCGACTCTCTGATTTCCGTCAGCGCTCTTTCGATTCTCTGTTCGCTGACTGTCGGTAGCACCTTGAGAAGAACGCTCACCGCTTCTCTCGTCTCTTGTGTCGGATTGTCTATTTCCTCCATCAGCCACGGACTTACCGATACCGTTGTCGCGGCTTGCAGGACGATTCTCTTCCACGTTGCTCCTGTCATTTCTTATTCCCTCCAATACATTTGGTACTTCCGTCAGATCGGTAAATCTTCCGGTCACGGTTTCGCCGGTCTGCGGACCTGTCTTGTCAATAACTACTATCTGTACGCCCCAAGTAGTGCCGTACTTTTTGTAATTGTCGCCGTCAATAGAAAGGTTTGCTCGAATACTAACGCTCTTGCGGAGCTTATCCCAATACTTGTAATAGTCGTTATTATTCATACTCTTACCAAGTACGGCAACGAGACGTCCGCCGTCGCGTAGCCTTGCGAGAGCTTGGTCTATATGCTTCTCGGCATTTGATGTTTTGTTGTTTGCTGTTCTTCCTGCGGTCGAGGAAAAAGGCGGATTCATAATAACTACGCTCGGAGAAATACTGTCAGGCAGAATATCGTCTATATGCTCTGCGTTTTCGTTAAACAAGTGGTCAAATCCCATTGAGCGAAGAACCTCGAGCCTACGCTTTGAAAGCTCGTTTACGGCTACCTCTGCGCCCCACGCCTTTGCGAATACCGCAAGACCGCCTATACCTGCAGACGGCTCTAAAACGAAGTCGCTATTTGTGATGTTTGCCGCCCACGCAGCAAGATACGCAATGTTAGGAGGAGTGGAAAACTGTTGAAAATCCTCCATTTCCTGTGTACGAACGTTCTGAGTAGGAAGCAATTCAAGCAAGTGTTCAAGCCTTTTTACAGCAGACGCGGCTTGTTTCGCGTTTCCGTTAAGGTTATTAAACCGCGTTTGAATTGCGGCGTAATTAAGCAAAAACTTGTTAACCGCAAGCTCCATAGCGTCGTATGCGTCCTTACGGTTGTACGCGCCTTCCGCCTGTGTGCCGCCAAAGGCTTCGTCTGCAAGTGCATAAAGGTCCTTGGAAGTCAGCACTTTGCCATCTTCGGTAACAAGATTTTTTATGTTGATATATCCGTCAAGCAGCTTGGCGGCAAGCTTTTCGGAAGCTGTACCTGCTTTCGTTGTTTCGGACGCCGCTACGGGTTCCTCAATAGCCTTATTTTCCTCGGCAATTTCCTCTTTGGTCTCAACCTCGGCAGGCTTTGTATCAATTTTTTCGGATTTTTTTGTATCTGTAGTGACAACTTTTTCTGCTTTTTCTTCAAAAGCGACGGTCATCTGATAATTCTCGACTGCTTCCACGGCCACCTTATCAAACAACTTAACGATATTCTCTACATACTTAACACTCTCGCCGATTTGCTCCTTAAGGGCGTTTGCCTCTCGGGAAGGATTATAACCGATAGAATTAAAGTATGCTTTCAGCTCTGCGACGAACTCTTTAAGCTTGGCAAGAAGCTGTTCGAAAATATTCTTGTGCTTTGTTGCAAGCTCTTCAACGAAATTCGCGTCAGGAAGAATATCCGTCATAGCCTCGGCAACAACCTCACGGCTTGCCGCATCGTAGTCCATTCCCTCAGTTCGATCCATCTTGGATGAAATAAGGATGTCTACTTTTTCTCCACGTTCTGTAAGGGTATCAAATACCACTTTTCTGAACTCATTATACCATATTGGATTCCATTTTTCAATAAAGTGACAAAATTCGTGCGAAAAAGTTCGCATCATAGTATATTTTGCGAGTCTGTTTACGTCCTTGATATCAGCAAGTCCGGCGTTAATATCAATATAGATGGTGTCCTCGCTGTGCTTGAATTTGCCTTGCGCCCCTTCAAATTTGCCGTCAGCGTTTGCTTCGGATTTAAACAGAACGATATCAATGCCGGTTGCTTCTGCATAGGTGGAAAGGAGCTTATAGGCTGTATTCTGCGTATCGTTAAAGGTCTTTTTCAAGTCGGAGATCGAAACGCCCTCGCCCTTTACTACGCCTTTTCTGCGCCCGGTCTTGCCGTTTGCTTTGGCTTTGTTTGCCTCGTCCTGCGCTGTTGCGGTAACGGTAGAAGCGTCCGCACCTGCCGCGTGTGCAAGCTCGCGCTGACTCTCGGTAAGATATGCGGTAGCCTCGCTCTGCATAGCATAGGAAAGATTTACGCCACTCTTGCCCATATCGTAGGCTGCCTGATACGCCGCGTCATACTTCGCAACGTCCTGCCCCTCGGTATAGGTGCTTATCATAGCCCCTGCCTGCGCACCGTATTTCTTCGATGCACTTTCAAGAGTAACAGTTTCACCCTCGGTGTTTACCACCTCATCAGAGGCCGAAATTTCGCTTTCTACGGCGTTTTCTTTTGCGGCGGTGTTCTCGATCACAGTCTCGGCTTTCGCTTCTGTGACGTTGTCCTGTGTTGCCACGCTGTCGTTGTCGGTAACATCTACAGCAAGCGGTGTCACTTCGGCGGTCTCTGCCTCTTTAACGACTTTCGCAGGTGCTTCCACCTTTGCCGGTTCTGCTACGGTATCAGCTTCCATTTCCTGAATAAGTCTGCCGTATTCCTCAGCGTTTATTCTGTCTGTACCGATACGCTCTGCCCAAGAGGAAGAATATCCACCCGTCTTAATATTCTCGGTATTAAGCTCGTTTGCGACTCTCTGACCGTATGTACTTGACTTTATACGTTCTCTTTCGGTAAACGTCAGCCGTTCGCCCTGCGCCTGCTTTGTAAGAGCTGCCGCGATAGCTTTTACGTCGCCCTTTTCACCAAGCTCCATAAGTCTGCTTTCAGCCGCGCTCTGAATAGCGGTAACGTCGTTTTCATACATAGCGGTTTCGTTCTGCTGTACGAGCTTACCGATCTGACGATTGGAAAGATTTTTGCCGCCGTCGAGCTTCGTCTGCATTTTCTGCGCGAAAGAATTGTTCGGATCTATCTCTAAAGCTTCTGTTGTAAGAGCCGAGCCTATCTCCGCACCATAGTTCTTTTGCATTTCTGCGCCCTGAATAGTGTTACCGATAGCGCCAATGACGGCACCGCCGCCACCCATTATTCCACCGGAGATAGCTCCGCCGAGGACATCAAGACCGAGTTCCTTGAATTTACCAAGAGCGTATTTTCCGGTAGCGGCACCTTCGTCAATATTCTGCTCCTGCATTATTGCATAGATCTCACGCTTGATTTTGCTTTCATCGCCACTCAGTATAAGATCTATAACCTCAGCCGCGGTGTTTCCTAAATTGCTGAACCCTTCCTCTAAACCTTCTGCGAGAAAGTTTTTGAGAATATATTTACCGGCACTACCTTGAAGAGCCTTAACGTTAAACAATGCGTCAATTCCGATTTTCTCGGTTGCTACTTCAATAGCGCCTGCGGCAGTTCCGAGCAGGAAAGCTTGATTGTCCGAAAGTCCCATATCTTTTGAAGCAATAACGGTGTCGGCTGCTGCGCCGGTACCCATTATAGCAAGAGAGATCGCTGAATTACCGCCACTAACTGCGGTACTAAACAGGAAGTCGCCCATACTCATACCGGTTTGGTAAGCAAAACTGCCAACGCCGCCCCAATTTGCTTCAACGGTTTTCGTAACCTCGTCGCGGATCGCGCTGTTGATATAGGAGAATTTGTTATATCCTGCGTTCTGATCTATCTTACCGTCGTCAATGTAATCTGTAAGCTGTCCAATGTAGGAAAGACCTTTAAGCGGACTTTCGATCACGCTGAATACAGACGAGGCGACAGGACTCTTTTTGGCGTATTCTGCCCACTTTGCCTCTTGCGTCTCTCTTTGACGAGCGTTCAAATCACTTGTCAGGTAGTCGATATACTCGTAAGCCACGTCGCTGCCCTGCGTTGCGTACAGATAGTTGAAGATGGATATTTCATCATCGGTCATTTCTCCACGCTCGCTCTTATCAAGACCGAGTAATGCGGCGTTAGTCTGAACATCGGCAACCAACTGCCTATTTATTGCCTTCTCGTCACGGTTTATGTAATCATACATAATATCGTCGTAGCCGGTATCGGTATACATACCCGACAAATAATTAAACTTCTCGCCGCCTCGGTATGTGGAAACATACTTGCTATTGTCCGCAAAATCTGCAGCGTTTTTGAGCAGCCCGTACTTATTGGAGTTAAGCCACTCTTTTTCCTCGCCGTCCTCAAGTCCGTTAAGTGCGGAGATAATATCGTTGTAGCCCTTACCTGTGTACTTCTGCTGATATCCGTAAATTCTGTACGCAGTGTTATACTCGTCCTCGCTCTCCCACTGAGACCAATACTCGAGGTCCTTGGAAGAAGCGTTTATTATGTCCTCCTGCGCCTTAAGGTTGCCATCAAGCGCCTTGTACACCGAGTTGACATATTCCTCGCCAAAGAAGTCTTTGTATTGGCTGAGAGTAGCTTTTATACTCTCAGCCTCCTTTTGAAAATTCTCTCTCTGTGTAGTAACGGTCGTCAGCCAATCGGAAGCATCAGATCTGTACTTGGTGCTTTTCCCGGAGAAGCGGCTCTGAGCATTAGAAAAATAATTATTGTTGTTTGCAAGCCACGTATTCACGCGGTTGGATATTTCCTTGCCAACCGTTTCTATGTTTTTGGATAGATAGCGGTTCTCAACGCCGTTATAGAGAGTATTCGTCTTTTTATCTTCTTTTCTTTTCTTATATCTTTCTTCTACGCCCATTTTATATTCCTCCGTTATTCCTATTCGTAACGTCTTTCGATTCGGCCGCCACCGCCACCGCCAACACCGCCACTGCCACTGCCACCGGTAGGCTTGACTGTAGTATCAACCTTATCGTTAGCATTTCCGGTTCTGTACTTATCGTAGTAATTATCTGCCTGTGCCTCGGTAAGTCGGCCCGAAGCTACACAGTCGTCGAGGAATGCCGCAAGACCGGTGTTGTCCTCGTCATAATTATATGCCTTCATAGCCGCTACGAGATCTTCAGAAGACATAGACGCCACGTGTTCAAGAGCCGCTTGGTTATTGCCCGAACCGCCCGAAGCCTTAGCTTCCTCATACGCCTTCTTTTCCATTTCCCAAGCCTCGGCTTCTCTTGCCTCAGCCGCGTTTGCCCTGTTATCCGCGTTTACGTTAAGCGCGTGTGTCTTTTCAAACTGAGCATCGGAAACGGCATCACGTTCCTTCTGATATGCCATATTCTCGTTATACTGACGTACAGACTCGTCGTATTCGGTCTGCCACTGCTGATCTGCAATAGCGTTTCTATACTCGTTGTACTCAAGGTTTCTATCATCGGAGTATTTACCGTGTTCAAAGTTACGATCGTCAGCATACTTGCTATAATCAAGGGAGCGTTCGTCGTTGTATACGCCTTGCAGATGATCTCTTTCGCTTGCCCACTGACTATATGCGTCCTGATATCTACCGTATTCCTGATTTTCCTGATCGGCAAGAAGGCCGTATTGGTTGTAAAGCTCCTGCCCCTCGGCGTTATGTTGGTCACGCGCCATTCCGTAAAGCTCAGGAACTACCTCGTTAAGCCGTGAGAGATATTGCTGATACGCCTGATTACCGGCAGAAGAAGCGTAAGAGTTACCATAACCCCCTGTCATAGCCGCCGCTTGTCCCATAGTGTCCTGCGCAGCGAGCTTACCGAGCGCAGTATACTGATCCCTATACTGCTGATAAAGGGCGTCGTTGTTTACGTCGTATGAGAAGGCTTCGCGGTTTCGTATACTGTCTATTATGGAATCTATCTGCCCCTGCCATTTAGACTGATACGCGCCCGGCTTTGCGTCCATCTGTGCCTGAAGTGCGGCGTTTGCCTGCTTTACCGTGTCGCTCTCTTTGTAATCGTCGTATGTGAAATCTTTGTAGGAAAATCCTTCGTCAGCAGATCCACTCGCAGCAGCAGAGCTATTATTGCTTGTAGCCTTGTTTGCTCCTGTTAGTGTTCCCCACGTATTGTTTCCAACTATACCGTCGATCGTCAATCCGTTTTTAGATTGGTAGTCCTTGACTGCGCTCAAGGTATTGTTACCGAATATACCGTCCTCTTTAAGACTATATCCGTTTTGGTTCAAAAGCTTCTGCAACTGCAATACAGAGTCGCCGCTTGTACCCTTGCTGACCTGTGTGTAAGTAGCCATTATTTATTCCTCCGTTATTTAAACATAAGTACCTACGGCGTGTAATCTCACCGTGATCGTACCTGTCAAGCTTATAGTCTTATCGCTCATTATTCTAATAGATATAGCGTTAGCATTTGCATATACTCCGTTCGTAAACCAATAGTGTCCGGTTCCCGTACCTGTAACAACAGCGTCGTCAGTAATAGCAAACGGTGTAGCTACCTGTATGGCGTTCGTTCGGTACAATGTATTATTGATATCAGACGAGGTTGGTTTTGCTTCGAACTGACCGTACATTTCATATCTTCCGTTCTTCCACTTTCTATATGTCCAACCGCCGCTTTCACCTTGCTCTATAACAAAGTCGGTGCAAGGACTCTCAAATTCCGTGGACACCATAACGCGCACCCAATCACTCCACTCCGAGCCGTTGTAATGCCGCCATATCGTAGTCCGTCCGTAATATAGAGTCTGTCTGATATAGTCCTTATGCTGTAGCTGTCGGACCTCGAGACCGAAGCCACCTTCCTTATAGGGCGAGTCTGTTATATATTGTGTGTTCGTGGCGTTAGGCGAGTAATAGCAACCGGGCGTCAACGTATTTGCAAGAGTAATGGGAGCGTCAGCCGTGGCCGTCAGCATAGTACCGAGTGTAAGGTTATCTATACCGCCACCGTGAACAAAACCGTCTATATCCACTCTCTTGTCGTTGTCGTTAGTCGGTTCTGCTGCAAAGCGGAATATACCTATACTCCGTCCCTTGTATGCTTTCGGAATATCTATCGTTGCAAAAGCTGTCGGTATGCCGACCTGATATGCGTCCGCGCCTCCGATATCGTCAATTACTCCAATCTGTATTACATACGCGTCGGTCGTAGACGATACAACACCGGGGATAGCTCCGGAATTCACCGTGTCAGCGTCGATCTCCTCACTCGATAGCAAGGTGATCCAATCAGAAAAGGTTCTTGTGCTTTCAAGGCGATATCTATACCTGATCTCGCAGAAGTTATTTTGTACGCCATTGTCCGATATAAGCTTGCTATAACTCCTTCGTGCAATGATTTTAAGATATGCGCCGTCATCGGCTATCGTTCCGTCCGAATAGCACCGCGCACAAACAATAGAACTCTCGCCGCTTGCAGGTAATATATCCGGATCACTGTACGGAATAACCGTTATATCCTTCTGAACCTCCGTGTAATATCCTCTCGAATCGGTAACCTTTGCAATTACAGTTATTGTTCCTGTTGAGTTTAGATAATCCGACTGATAAGGCGATGAATAACTTTTCCCGAGCACTGTCAAGCTATACGAGGATATTGTCGCTCCGTATTTACCTGAGCCTGTAAAAGTCGTCGCCTTTACTCTGCTTTTTCCTTGAATATAAAGTGAGGAAAACCTATCGTCGAGCGCGCTTACCGGTGCAAGCGTCAATGTAACGGAGGGCTTAGTTGAGGGATTGTCGGGCACAGTGACCGTGAATGTATCAGAATCCGCCGATCCTACCTGCGTCGTTGCTCCACTGTTGGAATACGTGTACAGAGTAACCGTCATAGTTGCTTTATCTGCGTCGGTTATCTGATTTGCAACCGTTAGCGGTATTGTATACCCTTCATACGTATACAGCGTAGTTTGCGCCGGATATATAGCCTCGGTGGTATAGCTCCAATCGCCAAGTGTAAATTTCAGCTTATACCTGAATGACGTAGATTTTGGATACCACTTAACCTTGCAAGCGTTACCGAGCGTTTTGTTTGAAACGGACGATATAGTTGACGCTCTCGGTATAGTATCGAGAGTAACCGTCGCGCTACAATTGGTTGAGCTTAACGTGGTTCCGTCCATCCCACCCTCTGCCGATATAAGAACCGACTTCGTTCCGTCGCTTGCGTGTGATATCGTAGCCGTCAGCGTTATAGCCGCCGCCCATTCGCCGTATTTTATTGAGATATACTTACTTTCTGTTTTCTCGCTGCTTCCGATAGAAAGCGTAAAACTGCCTGTTCCGTAGGTGGTATAGTTGTTGAGTCTCTTGTAATATAGAGTCGCGGTAACGGTACTCGTATTCGCGTCAACGTCGGTAGTAGACGACCACACGATTTTAGAGCTTATTCCGTCGTTATTTGTTGTTCCGGAAATAGTTCCGCTTGCCATATATTACTCACCTCCTGCATATTTAAGCGTCCAGCCTCTTGAGAAGTCAACAATAAAGCCGCCGCCTGTTAAGTCATTAAGTATCTCAACACTCGTTATGTAGAGCTTATAGTCGCTGATGTACGCCACTTCGGTATCGTTCTGATCGTAGAAAGAAAGCCTGTCAGCTATAAAACGCGCAAATTTCTTGAATACGTCCGCGCCGTTTACGTTGTTAGTCTGTCCTACCTCAACGCCGTATATAGGTAAACCATCACTGTTGTAATAAAGCAATCCCGATTTGATATAGGCATTAACCGTCAGAATAGTGTCTACACTCTTGGCAAGAGCATTGATCTGCTCGCCCAATTTTGTAGAGACTCCGTCAATGCTTTTCGCAAGCTCGCTTTCCGTCTCACTTATACTTTCCGATAGCGCCTTTGCGGTATCTTCAACGTTTTGCTTTATGCCGCTTACCTCGCCTGAGAGCTTGGTTCCTACCGCCTCAACATCTGCAAATACGCCTTGAAGGTCGGTATCGATCGTCTGTATATTGGTAAAGGCTTGCTCTACGGCGGTTGAATTTTCCGTAAGAGTCTGCGCCGTTTCCTCGGTGTACTTTCCAAAATCGGACTGCGCAACATATACGCCGTCGAGCCTTTTATTTATCTCCTCGTAATAGGCGTTCACAATTTCTGCGGATTTTATTATGAGAGATTTTATAGCGTTAAACGAGGACTGCGCGTTCTCGTCGTTGATCGTTTTTGAAGGAATGCGACTTGCCGCAATAGGTGTTTGAACCGCACTTCCTGAAGAATTGATATTATTGATTGCGAATTCTAATTGAGGGATAATCTGATAAAGATAGCTCCTTATCTGCGTAAGCTGTTCCCTGTCACTTCCGGATATGTTTGGTAATCTGAGGTCAATTGCCATTATTTATCACTCCCCCATTCCAACGTCTTGCATACAGAATATATCTTTGCTTCGCCATATCCTACGATCTTAATGCGAAGGTGATCGCACCTGCGCGGTCTTATCGGCACAGCAAAACTCTGTAGGCTTTTTCCGGTCATAGTGAATAGATGTTCCCACTCGCCGCTCGAATCATACTCAACGTAAAAGGTTACTCGCGCTCCCACGGCAAGTTTCATTCGCACGTCCATTTTCGCTATGTACTTTTTATCAGGAGAATCAGTACCTATAATTCCGGTTACCGCCCCCCATTTTATAGGCTTGGTTTCCTTGACGCCGGTTCCCTTGATAGTCTTTATCTGATTATCCGCATAGTCGATATAATACAGATCGCCGCGGCAATTGCAGAAGTCTACGGCCTGAGTGTCGTCCTCTCTGTGCCACATTCTTTTCAAGGTATCATATACGAATAGGTGATAATGACCGTCAGCATCAAGCAAAGAAGTATAATACTTATTACCGAGCGCACCTGATACAGCATTACTGTAACTTATATCTCCGAGTGCTGCGGATATCTCGACCGGAAGTGAACCGTCGTATGCACATACGCCCGATCTTGCTTTGTAATATAAAGTCTCGTTTACAATAGCAAGGCTTCTTTCACAGCCTTTCTGTACGCCTCTGCAGGCCGTTGTCTGTATCTGATAGTTTGCAGGATAATTACCGTAAACCTTGTGCATACAGTTTTCTTTGAAGAATATAGGATAACCAAGGTGTGTTATAGCTCCGGTAAACTGTCCGTCCGTTCCGACTGTTGCAACGTATGAATCGGTGGATATACCCATAAAGCAATTCCAATTCTTGAAATCGCCGAGTTTACAAGCGTAAATCTCATTTACAACCTGTCCGTTTACCGCTGTACCATACCTGCACCCCCAAAGGCGGTTTTCCGACTCTATGATAAAGTCCATATTCGGCATCTGTCTTGTTACAGTAACGGCCGCCTGCTGCGTGGTCACTTGGTCGATAATACCGATAACAACGATATAATTATCTCCTTTTGCTTGCACGATCATAGTATTGTTAAGGTCGGCAAGGTCCTCGCTCTCTATACCGGATAGGGTAACGCCGTCGCCCTCGTCAAAGGGAACGCCAATACCGGTCGCGGTGATCTTTACATAGGTAGTCGCAATAGACGTCCACATCGCCGTGGTAGAGGAATATTGCTTCAGGGCATTCGGGGTTGACGAGGTATCAAGCCACAGATCCATATTTTTGGGGTTTGTGGGTTCTGTTGCCTGAGTCGTTATGTTCTCGTATTCCGCGCCGTCAACAGTACAGAGAGAGAATGTGACGGTACCTGTAGTAGTCACGCTCGCTTCTATAGGTCCGTAGTCTGTCAGATCTGCCGTGTTTATATATCTTTTATCGGGCATAATAATTACGTATGCCCCCATTGATATCAATGTTTTTGGAGTTGTGCCTGCGGTGAGTCCCATAGATACACGGTGTTCGTTGATAATGAAATCACCGCCGTCAACGTAACAAAGGGCGTCCTTTGCTATCATACCTTGTGGAATACTCGGTGTTACATATACTCCACGAGCAGGACGCGGAGAGAGGATCGGATAATCGTCCGAGGTAAGATTGGTCATTTCGTAAAACTCTCCGTCACCTATCCGTAGATTATGATTGTATCCTTGGAATACGGTTATCATTTCTCTCGAGGTGTTAAGCTCTGACAAAATAGGATATTTCATTCCTCTCTCCTCCTTTTAGAATAAAAATCGCCCACTTTTTTTAGGTTTATGTGTTCTGTTGTAGTATGACTGATATGCGCTGTATGCTGTGTTATACATAATCATACTGTTGTTATATTTGCCATACTCTCCGTTGGCGTAGTCTATCTGCATTTCAAGGTATCGGATATAGATGTTGTCATAAGGAAATGGGACGAGAAGCTTTGTAGTAAGTGCCGTTTCGTCCGTATATCCCGAAAATGATACATTCTCGCCGCCTTCGTGCGTGTCTATGACTTCCGCCTTAACAATTCCGTCAAGCTCGGAAAGCCACTTTATTTTTTCTGTCTGCCCGTAACCGTTGGGCTTTACTGTATCAATTTGTGTTATTGCTTCAAGAATTGTCATTGTATTACCTCGTATTTTGGAAGAAGGGAGCTATGAAGCCCCCTTCTTTGTTTATGTGGACGCTTCAGTTAAAGGTTTGTTTGCCTCTTCAAGCAACGCATCCGAAGTTGCGTCAAATCTCTCCTGCGCCGCAATAGATCTGTCATACTCTGCCTTAACGAAATCAGGCACCATAGACTTTTTACCTCTCGGCAGCACGTAATTTACGCCGTTTATGCCGATAACAAGGTTAGGTTCGTCGTTTGCCGCTCCCTTGGGAACGAACAACTCAACTCTTTTTGTAGTAGTAGCCATAATAGCCTCCTTAATGTTTTAGGGGCAGAGCAGGTCGCCCTGCCCCATTTGATTAGTTAGCCTCGTCGGTTGCGCTGTAAGAAGAACAGCTCATAACGCGAAGCAGTCTCTCTGTGTAGAGAACGGTCGCGCCGTTGGTCTCGAACTTATAACCGATAGTCGAGAACTGATTGAGAGGACCGCCGACCTGCGACTTGTCCTTCACGATCATTTCAAGAGCGCCGCCCTCGGGGTCAATGATACCGAAAGCGTCCTTACCGAAGAAGTAGGTTGCGTAGGTTACGCCGCCTGCCTTATTTGCGTACTCGCCGTCAAGGATAGGCGCGAATACGTTCTCGATGAAGCGACAGCCGTGGATCTCACCGATCTCGCCGTTGAAGATCTCCTCGGGTCTTGCATACTTGTGCGCCTCGATCCATTCGTCGGACTTACGGAGATCGTATGCAACGGAGGGGTGAATAACAGCGTAATACTTACCGTTGATGGTAGGAACGCGGTTCTTCTTCATAATGGTAACAGCCTTTGCTACCATATCGGGAGTAAACGCGCACATTACGGTAGCGCTTGCTTCCATCGCGTTGGGTGCGGTAGGCGTGCCTGCGATAGTACCGTCTGCGAGAGTGATGTTATCGCAGTAGAGTACGTTGGTGTTGATGAGAAGCGCGTCTCTGATGAGAGTTTCCTGTGTTTCTGCCGCAGATGCGCCCATTTCCTCGGTAGCACCGAGAATAACGTCGTCGTATGCGCGAAGCTCAAGAGTGTCGGTAACGGCTGCATATGTACCGTACTGATCGATAGAGCCGGTCTTATAGCTCATACCGAATTTCTGACCGGTGGGGATTACACCTTCCTGAAGCTTGGAAGCCTTTGCAAAGGTGTTCCATTTTCTCCACTCAACGGTCTTACCGTGTCTCTTGGGAAGTTTCTGCTTCTTAGCGAACTGTGCATAGAACAGCTCTATGCGAGCGTTTTCGAGAAGCTCGGTATCGTAGAACGACTTAAGCTCGCCGTCCATAGTGTTTGTAGCGTCAAACGCCTGAGTATTGCCGTCGTAAGCGTTGACGTACTTGCCGGTAGCGTTTACAAGAGTACCGGCGTCAGCAAAAAGCTGAAGGTTAATGCTCATAAGAGCGTAAAGAGTGTTTTTCATAATAATTCTCCTTCAAAATTTTTTTGATGTGTTTTCGAGGAGAACTGTACTCGGTTATCTGCTTCCGGGATACACTTTCTCCCCTCGCGCAGCGGCGTCGCGTATACGCTGTTTAAAAGCTTCACGCTGTTCTCTCGTCGCTTTGCTATAGTCGAATGTAGTTACGGAAGGTGCCTGACCGTTTGCGCCTGCTTCATCGGGACGTCTTGAGCCTGCCTGAATTGAATTGGAGATTTTCTGCGCTGTCTGCTGCGCTGTTGCCTTCATAGCGGCTGTTTGGATCTCGTTTCTGTGTATGGCATAATATGCGTCCTCGACGGAAATACCTATGTTGGGTGAGGTCATACGTGCAAACGCCGGGTTCTGCAGTTCAGTACGAAGGTCGAATTTAGGAAATACCTTCTTCATAGCCTCGCCCTGCTGCTGGAGGCTGTCAAAATGTGCTCTCAGCTTCTGATCTTCAAGCGTTCTCGCTTCTTCTCTCTGCTGTCTCGCCGTGTCTCTCTCCTGTTGGTCGATCTTCTTGGCGGTTTCAACGGATACGCCCATAGAAAGAGCCTTATCCTCATAATAACCGTCGTCGTCGCTGATCTTCTTTGCAAGTGCCTCATAGTCAATGTTGGCAGGGTCAAGGTTGTACTTTCTTGCAAGAAGCTCCAAAGCAGGAGTAACCTTGCCGAGCGCTTCCTCTGCGCCCTTTGCTGACTTTAGGCGAGACTGCACAACAGACTGCATCTGCTTGTTGTACTCGGGATCTGCCATAATCTCGTCCCAACTCATACGAGTAGGAGTATCGGTCTTTTTTTCTTCCGTAGGGTTGTCGGCAGCGGCGGCCTGCTTATTGTTTTCCGTCGCCTGCTCTGCCTTTTCTGCGGTCTGTTCCGCGTTTTCGGCAGGTTTAGCGGCGTATTTCGCCCGTCTGCGAAGTTTATCCTCGGGAACACCCAATTCCCTTAGTCTCTGTCCGGCGTCGACAGTCGCATTATCGCCCGTTGTTGCGCCCTCTCCTCCACCTTCGCCTCCGGTGCCTTCACCTGCGAAAAGCTGAAGATTAAGCTTTTTAAAGTTTTCCATTGAGTTAATCCTCCGATATTATTCTGCCGATTAGGTCGGCGAGTCCTATATGTAGCCCGTAGGCATATATACTATTACTCCCCAAACATCTCAAAGGAGACATTGTCGGGATAATTCTTAGCGAGGATATCAAATCCTCCGCATATTGAGTCAAATACAAGCGTTACCGAGTTTTTATACTTGGTAGGAGGATCACACGATATTAGCGCGTCTCCCTCTTTTAGCTCTGCTGTGGGGTTGTATACCTGTTTTGCATTTTTCATATTCTGAACGAATGAAGCAAGGGTATATACGAGTATTGTTACCGAAGCACATACAAGATCGTGACCAACTTCCCCACTCTGCGCGTGTCCTGTGACGCTCACGCGGTTTCGATCTCTGTGATAGATCACCTTAACCATTTAGCAATCCTCCTCTCAACTCGGCTGTGACGCTTGGCTTGTTCTGCTTCTCGCCTTTGCCTCAGTAGACGTTTGCTTACCTCTTGCACCTGCGATATTGTCGCTTTCCGTGAAGCTTGCGCTTCCGCCTGCCGTGGGTAAGCCTCCACCGCCTGTCATCATAAGCGCGTCTTGTGCAATAGCCTCTGCCGCCGCAGGATCATACTGTTGCGCAAACGCAAGAGCTAACTGCATATACTGCATAAGCTTCTGATACATCGTACCGTTCTGCGCCACCTTCTGCATTATGCCGTCCTTGCCGTCAAACTCCATCATATCAAGGCACATAAGCGTCTGATCTGTCATTTGAGGATTAAAGAAGCCAAGCTGAAAGAACTGCACCGCAAGCTCGTTCTGCGATATCTTGGTATATACGTTCTTCTTCTGCGCTGAAACGGTAATATCGAATACAGGCAGTCTGTAGCCCATATCCTGACCGAAATCGTTTCCTTGGTGCTGCGGCTGTATTCCTGCGTTGGTATAGCTTATATACTGCTCTGCGCCGTACTGACCGAGTATGCGGAACTTACGCGGCATATCATAGAACTGACGGATAAGCTCAATACAAATCTCCACTACCTGACTGTAAGCGCGGTATGCGGCGCGTGTACTGTCCTTGCTTCCCTTTCCACTTGCTTCCTGAAGTGCCGCAATAGCAGAGGCCGCTGTTACACCGGAACTAATGTTACCTGTGCTTGTCTCCGTGTTGCCCGAGGTCTCGCGCAGCTCCTGTATCACTCTATCAAGCACGTTTATATAGTTACCGTCGAGCGAATTGTGTTCAATGCGTCTGAGTGCCTGATCGTCAAGACTGCCTGCAACGTCTACCAATGGATTGGAGAGGTCAAGGAACTGTTCAGAGTTTACACCGCCGTCCATTCGCTTGAAGTAACGAGGTATAGAACCGACCATAGCGTTCTTAACAAAGCTCGTATTAAGCAGGTCAATAGTGGTCTGCGGACTGCGGCAAAGATCAACGTATCCGTAACCGCAAGGCGATCCCTCGATAGGAAATAGCGCGTCAAATACATAAGGATACATACCGTGATCGTACAGTCCTCGCTCTGCTGCCGAAGGTCCTGTTTCTACCATTACAGGCATACCGGTCATTTGGTCTACCTGCTGTCCCACAGGTCTCTGCGTGTCGTTCTCGGTAGCGTAAAGCACCGTGTCGCCTACGTATTTGCAGTAATGGAGCACCTTGCGTCCCTGCACGTACTTGTGATAGTAGACCTCGATGATCGTTACCTTGTTCTCGTCATTCACGTGGTCGTCGTAAAGGAAGCGTGTACTAACGAAATCCTTGCCTTTCAGCTTTCCTTCAAGCTCCGGGTACTTCTGCTCGAGCAGATCTTTGTCGCAAAGCTCTGTATGGAAGAAATAGCGGCTCTTCTGTATGTCGGTAACGCCCGGCTCCCAATAGATATTAAGCAGATTGACCTTTTCAACCGCAATATCACCGAGGCCGTTCAGCTTCGACTTGTCCCATATAACCTTATAGACGCCTGTGCCGGTCTTGCCCTTCTGCCACATAACGTCGTCGTAGGTATCTTCAAAGTGGTTCTGCTCAAGTACGCAAGGGATAATAGCTGAAAGCATACGCGCCTCGCCCTTGTCCCCTTCCTCTCTCGGCAGGATATTCGGCTCGGGATATGCGTCCATAGCGTCGGCGTGCTTGCTCACGAGTACGTTGTGAAGCCAACCGGAAACGCTCTTAAAGCCTCCGTCCTTGCCTATAGCGGTGTCTTTCTCTTCCTCGATAGTGTTGCGAAGCTTCCACCAATTCTCCGAGGCTATAATGCGCTGTTCTGTTCGCGCCTTGCCGCTCTTGTATTCCTGCAAGATATGAGTGAACTTCTTTATCTGCTCTGAACCGATAGCTTGTATAGCGGCCTTGGTCTGCATCGGTGCGCCGTTCCCACTAACTTCGGGTTTCTGTTCGATTTCCATATGGATCTCCTCTCTAATAACGCTTTATATCTGTAAACTGATTGAGCGGATCTGATATAATTACTTTCGGCTTTGTAGGCACGATAGGCTTGATCGGTCTTGACATACACATATACCGTATCTCGTCGGGACAGTGGTCCTCTAACTTTGTATCAATGTCCTCGGGCTTGGTTTCTGAGTACATCATCAAGGGTATTGTGCGTATAGCCGCCTTGCAATTATTGAATATATACATACGCGGATAGCCGTTATCGTCAAATTGGAACCGGTAATGCACCTGCATCCACCCCGGTATGCGCTCGTTGTCGCCCGGTGAGAAGTAAATGCCGTATCTCATAGCGGTTTCAGCGATACTCTCGCCGCGTGACGCGTCCCATATAGCAGGATCGGCAATACTATCAATTATCTTTCTGCCCTTCAGCCACGGGTGTGTTCTCTCGAGATCGGCTATTCTCTTGAACTGCTCGTCCGGAGACCACTTAACGCCCTCGTCAGGTGTCTGAGTGCAACCGTACATCTCCATAATGCGATATAGCACTCCGTCATAGTCTACGGCCCAATATCCAAGGGAAAACGGCTTGTTATAACCAAAGTCATAGGAGCGCATTATATTCCACCCTCTCGGCGGCTCAAACGGCTCTATAACGTGTGTAAATCTGCGTTGCTCTAACGCTTCCTCTACCGTGATACCTGCCTGCGCACATAGATCTATGTCAGGCGTTGTTCTAAAATCCTCAAAGAATTGCCCCTCGAATATATCCCATCGGCCATATAACCACGCCTCGCGGAGTTTAGGCGGTAATGCTTCAAGCTGTTTTATATAGTCGGGCTGACTTGCCATCAGCGCCTTATTATCGGTTACGAGCGCCTGAATAAACTCGTAGTCCGCGGCAACCTCGCCGCTTTCGTATTGCTTATCAATGAATAGACGCTTGATATATCCGTGTGATACGCCGCCCGGGTTGCAGGTGTAATAAATACGCTTTGGAAAGTTATTAACACCACGCACGCAAGCTGTGATCTTCTTTATCCACATTTCCTGAAGCTGTGTAGCCTCGTCAAGAAATATAACGTCATACTCTGCGCCTTGATATTGGTCAAGGTCCTTGTCGTTGTTACAGTAACCAAACTTGATCGTGCTGCCGTTCGGGAAGGTAAACATCTTCTCTGACTTGTTGTACGTTGCTATGCCGTTCAGCTCTTCTCGTAGCTGATTTATATGGTTATTTACCAATTCGGGATATGTACGACGTACTATAAGCACCTTAATGCCCTTATAACGCAGGCAAAGTCTCTTAGTCTTATCACGGACCGCCCACGACTTACCGCCGCCACGTGCGCCGCCATAGCCTATATGCTTAGCGTGTGAGGCAAGGAACAGCTTCTGTCGCTCATTCGGTTCTTGTAATACAAGTTGCCTCCTACCCATTCCATTCCTCCGGTCCTGCTGCGAATATAACCTCTATATCGCTTGCGGTGTCGTCCTCCTTGTCGGCCTGCCTGCGAAGGTTAGCTATTCGTGCCTCCTGTTCTCTGCTGTCTGCCTCGGACTTAATTCCAAGCAATTCCTTAAGATCGCATAACGACGCTGTCAACCGTCTCACGGCTGTCGTGTCCTTCGGATCGACGGACTCGATGGCTGCCGTCAGCTTAGCAGTCATAGTATCAACCATATCGTTATAGTTCTTCGCCTGCCGCGCTTTCTTATCGGAAATTTCTTCGAGGCTTTTTGTAATTGTCTTTTCCTTAATCTGTTGACGCTGTTCTTTCCAATTCTCAGCCTTTGATCGTCGGTATATAGCATCTAAGCTAATACCGTGTTTCTTAGCGAGCTTCCTGTATGAGCAGGACTCGTCTCGGATATATTCTTCTCTTGCTGCGTTCCAATCCACACAGGCTAAACTCCTTTCTTCCTCGAATTACTGAAAACATTATAAAACAAAGGTGTTTGAAATCTAAACATACCCCCCTACAAAAAAGTAGAGGAGCCGCGTGTGCGACTCCCCTAAGTGTTCATTTGGGATATTTGTCATTCAGCATTTGATATACCATACAGCTTTTATAACACTTCGTGTCGTTGCAAAAGCATATATTGTACTCCTTCAGCTTCTTGCTATCCTCAAACACTAAGTTTATTGTATTGCTCTCGTCAGTCCCCTCACAGCATATCCTGTTGTCACTGTGCTTCCGGTAGAAGGGACACACAACATATTTGGAGACATATTGTGACATACAACATCACCCTTCTTTTATTCCTGATCTTCATCGTTAAGGATCTTGCGCAGCCTGTCGTGATAGTAGCTTTTCTCGGTTAGATCTCCTGCTTCCTCTCTAAACGCGTGATAGTAGAGGAATGCGATCTTCTCCGCGCTCTTGATAAACTTCTTCAGCAACGTGGAATCCATCTTGAATTTCAATGTGGACGTTACCTTGGTGTCGAGACCGACCTCGATCACAAGCTCACCGTGTTTCTCGTCGGCTTCATCATCAAGCAAAGTTTCCTGCGGCACAGCCTTAAAAACGACTTTGAGAGGATAAGTGTCCTCTTTTACCTCGCATTCATAGCCGGCTGCCATCTCGCAGTACTGCATAAGGGCGTTTCTCGTAGATTCAAATTCTGTTCTTGCGTTCATTTCTTTTTATCCTTTCTTGTTTTTTAAATTAATCTTCTCTCGCTTCGTCGCCCACTTCCTCGATCGTGATGATCTGATACTTCGGGTACGTGCGATAAAATCTCTGCTTAGCGTCATACTTCGAAAATGCGTCGATCACTATAGTGCGTTGTCGTTTTACCGCCTGATATGTTATTTTGAATTTTTTAAGCATTTGCAGCTCCTTTTGCGTTTTGTTATTTCTCTGATCTCGTTTTCCATAAGCCTCTGTTCTCGTATTTGCCTCCGTTCTTCTTCATACTCCTTATACTTGTCACAACGAGAATGGCAGCCTAACTCTCTCTTGGCACAATCTTTACAAGGTGCTACCATATCATTCACCGCCTTTCGTGTCACTCCAATCAAGAGCTTGTCCACAATGAACACAATATTTTTCGCTATCAAATACGTGGAATATGTGCGACCAACAGTTTGGGCATCTATAACACTTGTCAATGCTGCTCCCGTCGCTTATACGTCTGCCGTGGTTTCTAAATCTCGTGTCAACATAAGTAGGCTTTTGAGGTATCTGCTTTCTTAAAGCATCTGCAACATTCTTTTCGTTCAAGACGATTTTTGTTTCAATTCCGTTTTCAACGGCTATTTGTTGAATTTCGCCCAAAATTGCACTATCTACTTTTTTGTTTCTCTCCACGATTATTTTCTCAATCACGCTTGCCATATAATCCATATCACTCACCGCCTTCCTGCGCAGGGAATTCCTTGCGCAATCCAAACAATACCCAATTGCCTTCAGGCTCTTCGCCACAGGTCGGGCAATCAAAGTTGCTCACCCTGCCGATCTTTTTAAATAAGTCCTCTGTGTTCTCAACGTAAAGGTTGTGTCCGCACTTTCGACATTCAAATACAACGTATCTCATTCCGCACCGCCTTTCATCTTCGGAGCTTCGGGAAGTGGCATCCAATGGGTGACGTCACCGCGGACAAAACTACCCGTGGTGAAAAGACGAAAGTCTATATTAACATTTCCGTCCGAATAACATACAAGCACATCTTCGAGTGGTTCAGGCAACCTCTCGTCAACGCTTATCCACTTGTTCTGCTTATTTCTGCTCATTGTCTGCTCCTTTCTCTAACACAGCATTGCAAACATCTGCGAATTTTTTCAACTCCCATTTGGACTTTTTCTCGGTGCAAGATATGTGAAGTACCATTCTCTCGCCCTTGTAGACATGAATATGATTGTTCGAAGTTTGAACAATGGTATATTCGCCTACTGTTACCGTTCTTGTTTTGGATTTGTCTACCCACTTGTATTCCTTCTTACAGAACACACAATGGTCTTTCTCATAGGCGTAATCATTACAGTATGGGCAGAGCGGAACGTAGCACCCATAGTCCCAACGCCATTTAACTTTTTTCATTGTTACTCCTTATATAATTTTTCGATCTTTTTTTGCCATATCGAGTATAGCCTGATAGTGAGTTTTTTTCTTGTAGTGCTTCCCTTGCAACTCCTGATCGCGAACGACGCCAACGTAATAATCGAACTCGTCAAGGGAAAGGATATCAAGAAGATGGTTCATCTGCTCGTCGCTAAGAAATACCACTCCGGCACCAAGCGTACCGCCAAGCCTCTTGCGCATTGTGGATAAATCTGTGGAAAACTCATTTTCACTTTTTTCCTCGCGCGCGTTAGAACGAATGAATGAATGATATTCTTTTTCTTTATCTTCTTCTTCCTCTTCTTCTGTGGCGTTACAAAGCGTTACATCAGCGTTACTTGTAACGTTACGCGTAGCGTTACTTTTTTTAGCTCTACACTTTGCAACCCTCGCCCTCGTTTGCTCTCGGATCTTCTCAAGCCCTTCGACGTTTTGATACTTCTCCCAATTAATGATCTGAATAAAGCCTGCGTCGTCTCTGATGAGCATATCGTGGTCCACAAATACCTTGATAGCTGTCTCAACTATTGCGCGCGGCTTTTTTAGCTCGTCAGCGAGTGAAACAGAATCAAAAGGCACTTTTGGAGTAATATAAACCGCGCCGTCGTCGTTGATCTCCCCGGCAAGGCATAGAAGCTTGAACCAAATCACAATGAACGTGTCTCCGTTTTTCATACGCTCTATCGCGCTGATCTTACGGCTCGTGCGAAAGGTCTTTAAGTAAAGTTTTATCCACTCGGCTTCTGCCATATATCACACCTCACTTTCCACAAGCCTTAACCTTGATACCCCTCGGCACCTTTCGTTCCACCTTTGCAATAAATTCAGCTTCACGGCTCGTAGAGTCTGATAAGTGCAGCAAATGGATCTCTCTGCACTCGGACAAATCCAACGTACTGAGGTAATCGCATAAGGTATCTATCTCCATATGCGAATTGGTGATACGGTGGCGTACCTTCTCGGGGAGCTTCGTGCAACGATCAAGCACGCATTTATCGTAATTCGCCTCAATAGCGAGAATATTCAGCCCCGGGAACTTATACCGTAGATTTACCGTATCGGTCGCAAAGGCAAGCACATCACCGTCCACGCGGCTCTTGATAAGGAAGCCAAGCGGCTCTGCTGCGTCGTGGAACACCGAAAACGGAACAACGTCAAAGCTTCCCACATTGAATTGCTCCATATGCTCTATCAGCTTGGCAAGCTCGGTATATCCTAACACTTCCGCTGTTCCGGGACTCATATATACTTCCATACCACGGCTTATAAGGTCCTCTACGCTCTTTGCGTGGTCTTTATGTTCGTGAGACACAAGGCAAGCTTTGAAGTCTGATAGATTGAAGCCTGTGAGCTTCTGTAGCTGCTTATACGATACGCCGCACTCAAGCAATATCTGTGTCTCGCTGTCGCTAACTATGTAAGCATTACCGTGAGAAGAAGATGCTAACGATTTAAACTTCATATCGGACAAGACACCTCCCCTGTACTCGTATTTACCTCGATAGGCGTATCCGGCGCGTGATTTTTCTGATACTGCGTGGACTTCTTGATCTTGTCCTGTATCCATTCAGGAAGCTCTGCAAATACTTCGTCGTTCCAAGCGTCCATATCCCACTTAATAAGCTTCGTGTCCGTCGCCGGAGCAGGAAACCCTCTCGGGATCGGCATAAGGTTGTCAACGTTTGCATATTCCTTTGTTTCGTTGAGTACAACATTCAACTGACAAGCCTTGCCTACCTGATCGAACACATCAAACTCCATAAATTCCTCGTCTGAATAGCTCTTGCCGTTCCACGACTCAATGAACTTTCGCAAATTACTCTTATTGGAACCCGAAATAGTGAACTCTTTGGAAAGCTGACGCGGCTTCACTTCTCCGTCGATCTCCACGGTCTCCCCCGGAAGCTCCCAAACATACATACCCTTGTAGGAATAGTTTTTGAATTTATCGGAATACTGCTCGCCAAGATCAATAAATCCGACACATACTGCCATATATACGCCTGCTTCTACCGGCGGCACCTTCGGTTTTGCTCTGTCTTTAATTTTCATAATTTACTCTCAGCTCCTTATCATTATTTTCTGATACAACAAGTCGGATTGTTTGATTATTTGAATGTTCAAGTCTTGTTACGCTCTCTGCGTTATCAATGAATAGCGGAATACTCACGCCGTAAGCCGCTGACAAAACATTGATGATGTCTATGCCTGCGTTGATCTTCGCGCCGCTGTTTAAATTAATATAATCGACGCCGTCATACACCACGTCGCAACGATCTTCAAGGCCGCCGTTTGCCTGCTCTCTGAACAGACGGAAACGCGCGATGCGGAACATACTGTTGATACTGTCCTCGACAAACTTTGTCTTGTAACGCGAGTATTCGTCTATAAGGAAAAGCATCTGCTCGATAGCGTCAAGCGCGGTGGCAGCGTTTCTTGCGTCCTCGTGCAGCTCTTCTATGCGCTTGCGAGTATATTCAAGCAACGACTCTCTGCTGATAATGGAATTCAACGCCTGTATTTCCTGCACAACAGTCGCTCTCTCCTGCTGCAAGCTATTCTTTATATCGAATATGGACTGTGAAAGATCGTGCAGCTCACCATTCAACACGTCGATTTCCTCGTCGATAATCGCTTTACGCTGTGCGTAGTCAGGCATATCGTGTACCTCGACTTTTGCGCTCTCTGCAATTTTAATATCAGCTTCAAGATCTACGATATTATTTTCAAGGGCCTCGATCTCTTTCTTTACCGCCTCAATGCGTGCCTCGGTCACAGCCTTGTTATTTTTATGCTCGTTGGCCTGAGCTTCGATATAGGTAAGTTTATCCCTCTTTGCGATTTCAAAGGCTTCCTGCGCCTTTTTCTGCTGTTCTGTGGGGAGAGACTGACCGCACGTAGGACAAACCTTGTCCTCAAACGTTTCCTTACTTACGGAGATCCAACTGTTACGCGCTCCCACTATTCCCTTTTCGTATCTGTCAAGCAGTTCGGTATCGTGCTTGAGCGCGGTTTTCTTCTTGTCAAGAGTTCCTTTAGCTATGATAAGATCTGTTTTAATTTTATTAAGGTTGACGCTTCCTGCGCTCTGAGTGGAACGGTAGGCAGCATTTTCGCCGTTAAGCTGAGTCATCTTTAATTGTGCTTCGCGGATCTCAAGCTTCTTTGTCTCGATAGCGTTGTTGTTTTCAATGGATACGATCTGCGCGTCAATGTGCTCTTTTTCGGGCTGAAGCTCGGAAAGCTTTTTCTTTGCCCCCACAAAGTCAATCGCCTCTACGTCTCGAATGGTTTTCTCACATTCGCTAATACGCGCAGGTATCTCGGTTTTTGCACCAACATATCCGCGCTTCTCGGCGACAAGCTTCTTTTTATAATCGTCAATAGAAAGTCTACCCATACCCACCGCAAGAGGTCTGAAACGCTCGTCTGCGGCCATTATCTGATCGTCACCTACAACCGCCGCCACCTTAAAGAGAATAGCGCGTCTGTCTTGCCACGAGATCTCGTTCGGGAAATAACTCACGCTCGTCAGCAGTTTGAATGTATCCTCGTCTACGATCTCATTCACCTTGTCGGCGAAAGCATTTCTTTTTACGGGTACGCCGTCTATAAAGTAATCAGAAGTATTACCATCGTATGTAGCCTCGGTGTTTCCGCGCTTGGTCGTCCATACCTCTTTAAGTGTGCGGCGGAGGGTAATTTCCTCACCATCAACAAGCAGAACTGCCTCCACTTCCGTAAGCGCGTTGCGGTCATTTACCTCACCATTTGCGTTCAGCGGCTTCACTTCGATGCTCTTGCCGCCGTTGCCCTTGCTATCTTTATCGAATAGCAGCCACATAAAGCTGTCATATACAGAGGTTTTACCGGCAGCGTTGTCGCCAAGAATGGCCGTGTTCCTGCCGTTAAAGTCAATCTTCAAATGCGAATGGCACTTGAAATTGGTTAATTCTAAGCTAATGAGTTTGATTTGTTTCATTTTTAATCCTTTCGGTTGTTAGATTTATTGTTATTCTGTGTTTTGACGTCTACCCAACGGCAGTTATCAGGAGTATATCCCTTATCGTTATCGATACGATCAATCGTGCATTGCTGAAAAGCCGCGTTTTCGTCATATCCGTTCGCTATAGCCCAATCATAAAAGGCTTGGAAATCGTGTAGCCACTCGTCGCAAACAGAAATGCCTCTACCACCATATCGTTTGTAGGCTCTGTGAGAAGGGTTATAACAACGCTGCTTCATTGCTGACCACACAACATACAATCGAGAACTGCTCATATTGTGTGTTGTGAAGCGTTTTCTCGCCTCGTCTGAATTAAGACAACCGCAACTATTCGTATTTCCACTCCGAAGGTTCCAACTACATGAGATAATTGTTTTCCCACAATCGCATAGGCATTCCCAAGCGGCTTCCCTTTTTGGAGAAATTCCAAACCTCTTGATCACAACCAACCGCCCGAACCGCTGCCCTGTTAAATCTTTAAATGCGCCCATAATTAAATTCCGGTGATCTCGTGTATTTTGTTGTCAAGCTCCTCGGCACTCGCCGCATTGTTGACCGCTTCTGACGTTTCTTTGAGCCCTGACGTAAATGCTATCAGGTACATTAAAATTGCTTTCATAACTTTCATTTAGTCCTCCTTGTTTATCCTTCAATTGATTTTTGTTCGTTCTATGCGTGATTACTTGTCCTCATGACAGATACGGTTTTTAAGAAACTAAGAATATGAGCAATAACATCAACGGTCCAACTGTTGCCAATCGCAGTATATCTGTGACTATCTGCAACACCTTCTGTATAGCCATCAGGCAATGTTTGCAAGCGTTCATATTCTAATGGTGTCAGTTTTCGCGCTCTCAACATATAGCCGCCGTTTGTGCGCTCCAATAAAAGTACCTTCTTTTGAGTATTTCCGCCCCCGCAGGTTGTGAGGGTGTGAACTTTAAACTTTGGATTAAAAATCCTTTTATGTATATCGTGATTTTTGAAATCCATTATCGCGCACACCTGTTTTGACAGATCAATATTCAAAAGTGGGTGGTCGTAATAATATTTCTGTGCAACATCGCTTTCTAACACATCGGCCAAAACCGCGTTAGATTTCTTGTAGTCTAAAAGTACGGGAATGTTCGTCCAATAATAACGCGGTCTTTCCTGCGCCGAAAAATCGCCACTGTCAATGAATATCGGTTCACACCCCAAGCATTCGCTTATTGTCTGCCGGCTTTCATTGTTCATACTTGCCACATTTTCAAACAAAAACCATTTCGGGCGTGTCTCTTCCAAAGCTCGGAGAAACTCAAAGAACAGTTTGCTTTTGCCGTCCAGATGTTGCCTTGTCTTGCTCTGCACTATTGAAAGGCTTTGACAAGGACTTCCGCCTATCAGAAGATCAAAACCTTGATATTGCGTAAAATCTGCCGTTGTAACGTCCCCACAATGCTCGATTTGCGGATAGTTCTTTTTGCTGATTTTAATAGCGTTTGGTTCGATCTCATAAGAAACATACCTTTCAACCGGAATACCTTCCCTTTCAAGCGCAACCATACCGCAAGATATGCCGTCAAACAAACTTAAAACTTTCATTTAGTCCTCCTTAATTTGTGCGGTTATTCCCGTATGTTCCATAAATTTCTGTTTACTGATAAAGTAGGTATACCTGTCTGCAGAGACCTGCACCGCATACCCGAAGGGTAATATTCCCTTCTGCAGTCCTACACGTACAAACTGTTGCGAAACGCCCATAAGCCTTGCAGCTTCAGCAATAGTTATGTTTTCGGCTTTCATTTAGTCCTCCTTTCTCGTTGTGTCTTTTAGGACACTTGATGGGTAAAAAAAATACCCATAGGCGATTCAAGTTTTAGATAATCAACGATTGTCTGAATCTCACTCTGGGTAAATTCGGAAGTCCCATTACATTTCCTATAAAATGCAGAACGAGAAATACCGATGATTTTACACATTTCATCAATGGTAACGCCCTTTTTCTTCATTTCGTATTCAAGTAATGCTTTGTCCATGTTTAATCCTCCTGTTTTGTGTTTGTGTCTTTTAGGACACTTTTATAATAGCACATTCGGAACTATTTGTCAATAGCTTTTTTGTCTTTTACGAAACTTTTTTTGAAATTTTGCAAAAAAGGTTGCACAAAAGACACTTTTGTGGTATAATACAGACAGAACGGAGGATAAACGATATGGCAATAAAAGGTATGGCACAAAAAATCAAAGATCTTCGACAAGAAAGGGGACTTACATTAGAGCAAGTCGCCAACGTTGTCGGCGTAGGAAAAAGTACAGTACGCAAATGGGAAACCGGAATGATCGCCAATATGAAGCGAGATAAAATAGCTGCTCTCGCTCAGGCGTTGGGAACCACGCCGGCTTATCTTATGGGCTGGCAAGATGAAGATGAAGATGAAGAAAACCCGCACGAACTAAAACTTGTCACAGCATTCGATAAATTGAGTGTTGACGATCAAATCATAGTATCTAATTGGGTAGAAGAATATGAAAAGAATCCTGCTCCGCCTATAACAACGCTGTCAGAGGCAGAGCAAGCATTAATTAATTTATTTAGGCTGGTTCCTGAAGAGAATCGGGGGACGGTTTTGGAGAAGATTCTTGTTGCTTTAGGTACTCAAGAATAACCGCGATTGCTATTTCCAGCGACTTCTCCGGGTTACTCGAGGTACGTATAAAATGTATCAATTCTTTTTCGTATTTTGTCATAGCTAATATCTCCTTTCACCAACGCACGATTCTTGAATGCACGTTCTGATTCCCAATTATAAGGCACACGAAATAAACCGTCAATTATTAAGATGGATAAAAATCACAAATTCACGGTTGACTGACAAAATTATACACCTTTGATACCCGAATTTCAATAACCAAGCTTGACCGAACGATACCCAACTTTATCACCCATCAAAGACAAAAATTACATCAAGGAAGGACAAAAATATGTGGCTCGATAATTTAAAAGAACTCAAGAAAAAGACAGGAATGTCCACCAAACACATCGCCGAACAGACAAATTTGCCCGAAAGAACCGTCGCGCGTATCTTTTCGGGAGACACCGATAACCCCTATGTAGACACTCTTCGCAGAATTGTCGCCGTTCTTGGCGGTTCCCTCGACGATCTGTTCGCAGAAAGTAAGATTGTGGTAGCAAATACCGATCTAATTTCCCTGCAAGCAGAGTACGATAAGCTCCTGAACGATGCGGCTGTGCTTCAAGCCGAGAATGTCATGTTAAAGGACAAGGTTGTCACCCTCGAAACCGAGAATGACCGCCTTCGCCTCACACTCGCACACAAGGAAGAGATTATTTCTTTACATAATTATTACAACAAGTTAAAATCGGGAAATTGATAGGGAAAATGGTTATGAAGAAATTTTGTACGTTAATATTAGCAATTATATTCATAGGCACGTGTCTGTCCTCCTGTAATAAAAACGAGAACGCAAAAAGCGAGTATACAATAACTTTTTATAATAACAAGGGAATTTATTTTTGGCACACCACCGCTGATAGCGAAGAACATATTTCGATCAAATATCAAGACAACACCGTATATAAAGTTGAAAAATTTAGCGGTGACTATCCGTCAGAACCGACTCCACCCACAAATGAAGGGTATGTATTTCTTGGTTGGTATCAAAATCCCGAATGTACCGATAAATTTTTGTTTGGGCATTATGAAATTAACAGCGATATCAATTTATATGCAAAATGGGGCAAATGAAAAGGAGGAATAACAATTGAGACTTCCAAACGGATTTGGAAACGTATCAAAGCTCACCGGGAAGCGTAGAAATCCTTGGCGAGCAAGAAAAACGGTAGGTTGGATAATAGACGAAAAAACAAAAAAAGCAAAGCAAACGTATGTCACCATAGGCTATTATCCTACGCGGCAATTAGCTTTGCAAGCTTTATCAGAGTATAATACAAACCCATACGACCTCGATGCAAACAAGATCACATTCGCAGAAGTATATGCAAAATGGTCGGAAAAGAAGTTTGCTGAAATAAGCGCCTCGAACGTCAACGGCTACAAGGCTTCCTATAAGCTGTGTGAGGCTATATATGATACAAAGTTTGCAGATCTTAAGCTCGCCCACCTGCAAGGCATTGTTGATACATCAGATAGGAATTATCCTACGCTAAAAAAATTGAAGATCCTGTTTAATCAGCTTTTTGATTATGCAGTAATGAATGAGATTATCACAAAGGACAAGCAAATCGTAGAATATCTCAATATAGGCAAGGAAGAAAAGAGTACCAAGCACTACCGGTTTACCGATGCAGAGGTAGAAACCTTATGGGAATGGGCTAAGGGAAATGAATACGTTCAAGTCATACTTATGCTCATATACTCGGGCGTGAGACCGGGAGAGCTATTCAATACCAAATGCACCGCCGTTGACCTTGAGGCCGGATATTTCACCATCGAGAAAGGCAAGAACGTAAACGCAGCTCGTAAAGTCCCGATCCACGATAGAACACTTCCCTTCTTTGAGCATTGGATGAATAAAAACAGAGAGTATCTTGTAACGAACATAAGCGGCGGAAAATTTAATTTTGATACAAACCATAGCTCATATATGGACTCGTTTTGGACACCCGTCCTACGCGATATAGGAATACTGCAATACACAAATGCGAACGGAGAACTCTCCGAACACTATCCTGACGATACTCGTCATACCTTCACTACGATGTGGAAAGAAAAGAAGCTTGACGAGGCTATGAGAAGAAAAATTCAAGGACACTCAGGCAAGGGTATTGGTGAAATAGTCTATACACACTTTGAGCTTGAAAAACTAAAAGAAGAGCTAAATAGGCTCTAATTATTTTGTGTCATGTGTGTGTCATATGTGTGTCATATCCCTCCAAATTCCAACGATTTTAGACGAACGACAAAAAGAAAAAACCCTTGTAAACACTGAGTTTACAAGGGTTTTCATTTTTAGAGAGCTTATCTCTTCGGTAACTGAGAGTATTGATTTTTAAGGCTTTCAAGGGTGTTTTGTGTCATATAAGTGTCATATAAATTTGCACTTAGCCAAATTCAGACCGCCTTTATTCCTTAATTCTCTGCGCGTAAAGTCTTTAATATACCTTTCGCGATTGCTCGTCCTACCTTTTTTCTTTTCGCCTTAGAAGCCAAAATTTTGAGGTCTGAAGCGTTGTCTACAAAAGCGCACTCAACTATAACTGCCGGGCAAGACGTTTGACGGATAAAACCGTAGTAATCTTTTCCTTGGCTGTTTTTTCGTATCTTTGCGCCGCGAGAGTTTTGCCCCACCTTCACGATCTCCGCAAGAATATTTTCAGCAAGAACCTTTCCGGTGCCGCCACGATAATGGTAGTATGCTTCCGCACCATCGCCGCCGCCTGCGTTATTATGTATGTCTACTGCGAGATCAGGACCGTAGGCGTTACACTCTTTGATTTCTTCACTTATTGTATCATTTTCATCTTTTGTGCGGCTCATTTTCACCTTTACGCCGTGTTTTTTGAGTTCATCACGGCAAGCTTTTGCAATAACTAAATTCAGATCCTTTTCCTTAACGCCATTTGCAACCGCGCCGGGATCGTTCCCTCCGTGACCAACACCAATGAATACTTTAGTCAAGTGTATCACTTCCTTTCATTTTGTCAAGCATAGGTTGAATAACACCATTCCACGAAGCTGACAGCCCTGCGGCTAATGCACCGATTAAGAGACCTCCGAAAACGCTCTTGAGCGCGTGAAGGTCAAAAACGTCGATACCTGCCATCTGTGAACCTAACGCGGCCACAAGATAAGCTACTGCCGACTGCCAAAAAGTTTTTAACGCCCGGATAGTAATATCCTTTGTCATAATATCACTCCTTTGCATATAGTAATAGAAAGGGGCGCCCACGTAGGACGTCCCCATCTAAATATTAAACATTGGTTGGTGTAGGTTCTTCCTCGGTTGGTTCTTCCTTCGGCCCTTCCACGGTAGCCTCATCAGGGATGAAGCAACTTATGTCTCCGTATTTGTCACCGATCTTGAGGTAAAGCTTGCTCTCAATGAACTTGATATACTGACGGAGATAATTGTTTCTCGCGCATATCTGCTTGACCTCGACTGTGTTGTACGCCTTTGCACCGATGCTATATCCCTCTGCCATACGATAGAGAAGGACTATGAGCTTGAATGCGGTGTACATAACTCTTGAGAAACTGATATCCGATGTCAGCGTAATTGCCACGGATACGGTCAGCAAGCCTGCGAAGATAGCCGATAATATCATCTGCGGAGAGTGAGTCTTCTTGTAGATGTAGTCCTCTCCCGACTCAGGAACACCGCCACGGGAAAAAGCATTGCCGTTATTGAACAACAGAATCGCCTCGTTGAGTTCCACCGGCTCGAGCTTGTTCAATTCTAAGATTCTTTTAGCCTTCTTGACTCCGTACTTTTTGACGAGTTCTTTATAGGGAAGGTTTTTGACTTTCTCCCAATCTTCTTTGGTGAAGCGGAGATATCTGAGTCTCGTAGTGGTTGCCTGCTCCATCTCGACGTCTATCTGCCACTCGCAGAATACGGGTAGAAGCATCGTGCCTACTTTGTATACAGATGCCAGGAGCGTGTCAAGGTCTCCCTTCGCCACATTGTATTCGGCATCGAGCTTACCGCCCGATGCGCCGACTCGCATCATCATAGTCTCGCCAATGACGAACAGAGCCACCGTGACGATACCATCAGAAAGAAGTTTGAAGTCGATCTTGGGCGCACCGAAGTCCGTCCATATAAAGCCGATAAGGAGGAAGGGAAGCAGCATACACACGAACAGAGATATATTCGTGCCTATGATGTGAACGAAGTTTTTAGAGGAGAGGTTATAGTCCTGCTGATACTCCGTAATCTTCTTTTTCCTTGTCGGGAGCTTCTCTAAGTCACTCATTTATTCCTCCTTCTGAATGAAGAACTGATCTCCTATGAATGTAATGACGTTGCCTAAAGCGCATCCTATCAATCCCATCCAAAGCACGAGGACTAAATCCTGCAAGAAGTTCGCAAGGAGGAGCAGAATGTAGGATACGATGAGCAGAATGACCCATATTACCACGGGCGGAGCGTGCTTGAGCTTGAGCTTCTCGCCGCAGAAAGAGAACACGGTCTTTCTGAAGATGATGACAAAGACTATCATCATCAGGATAATTCCCGTACCTACCGAGCGACCGGCACCGTATCCCTCCGTCCACATAGGGAACTTCGAGCAGATCGCCCACACGGGAAAGATACAAGAGATAATGACACTTGCAATCTTGAATATCCAATAAAAGATTTTATTCTGTCTGTCCGATGCCATCTGTATTCACCTCCGTTACTGTGGCAATCTCCTTTTCGGCAATAGCATCAATGGCGGCGCGGTGGCGTTTGTAGAGTTCATCCTTCTTGGAATTGGGAATGTTGGCAAGGACGAGAAGTTCGGCAAGCTCACTCGCAAATTCTACGTTGGCAGCCTTGGACTGTGTGAGATGCTTGTCTACCTCTGCAAGCTTCTTCTCAAGTCTCTGCTTCTCCTCTTCGTTTTTACGGACTTCTGTGAGCATAGCCTCCATTGCAAGCTTATACCCATCTACCGTGGAGGTCATACAGCCAACCTTCTCAAGAGCATCCTGCATAGCAGTATTGCTATTGTCCGCTATCGTCACGGAGTTGTTGTTAAGGGTAGCAATGGACTTATTGAGTACCTGATGTTTTCTTATCTGATAGAAAGTCATAACAATAAGCGAGACGATAACCGATAGCTCTTCAAAGTATGTCTTGATGTATTCAACAATCAGTTCGGGCATCGTCAGTTCGACCACAGGCTCTTCGGGAACGGGGAGAGTTTCCTCGGGCAAGGGAAGAGTCTCTTCGGGAATTACGGGAACGGTCTCCTCGGGAACTGTCTCCTCGGGAGTCGGCTCGGTGGGAGTTTCCTCGGGAGTCTCTTCAGGAGTTTCCTCAGGAGTTTCCTCGGGAACTGTCTCCTCGGGTACTTCTTCGGGAGTTTCCTCCGGTGTTTCGAGAGTTGTCTCCTCGCCCGAAATTTCGCCCTCTACGGCATCTTCCTCTGTGGTGGGTACATTCTCCTCCACCATATCGTTCGGCACTTCCACATCGGGAATCTCGCCCTCAGCGGAGACGGTCAAAGCTGTGGCGCAGAGCATTACCGCGCAGATGAACATTGCAAGAAATTTTTTCATAGTATTCCTCCTTACTTGATTATAAAGTTTAGCGAGTTAGTGTCGAAGATATTGGAAAGCTCCTCTATCTTCGCTTCGGCAGCATCTGCCCGACACCGAAGTTCCATAAGCTCTACGGTGGTGGGGGGAGGCGGTTGAATCCATCCGCCTCTGACAGCCGCCTTTTCGAGATGGTATACCTCTCCTGTTATGGCAGTGAAGGTAGACTCATAGTCTCCCGACGCACCATTGAACAGCATCGGCATTATAGCCATCTCTGAGGGTATGATATTGACCTCGGTCTTTCCGATCTTGAGGACTCCTTGCCTTTCGCATTCTATCCTCTTGGGATCGCTACCGTGTATCACGCCTTTCATATTCTTGAGTAAAGTAATTTTCATATTCTCTCCTTATACTATCTCCCAATTCTGCATATACTGCTTGGGAGTATAGATATTGTTATCGACAAGGGAACGATAGAGAACATCACCATCCCAACCGCACTCGTCTTTTGCAAAGGCGGTTGTTACCGTAATAGTTTCGGGGATAATTCTATATCCGTCCTTGTAATCAATGTCTGCCCAAAGAGCAGGAGCATTATCGGGATTGTTCTCGGCTGTATCCCAAAGGTCAACCGATGCTTTCTTTACTGTGCCGTTCCAATTGATGCGAGTTCCTGCCTTGATAAGAGAGCCGTCCTCTTTAAGTCTCGGAAACATATCGGGAGCTGTGCTTGCGGTCTTATCATCGAGCGAGGTTGCACCCTCGGTCATAGCCGCTCTTAATCTCTTTGCTTCTTCTCTTGTCATTCTGCTTCTCCTCTTATGATAGCGAGAGCCTCGGCATCGGTTACCTCATCGGGATCGGGAGCTTCTATGCCGAGCCAATTCTCGTCCGTGATTATCTTATAGATATAGTCAAGAGTGAAAACCTCGGCATTATAAAATGCGTAATTCCATACCCAAGTATCACCGTTAGGATTGCCGTTAAACTGTCTGCAAGCAGGATTGTTCCATACTCTGTGCCATCTCTCATAGGTATGCTCGTCTTGGATAGCCAAAGCCGCTTTAATGCTCGTTATAAGGTCGCCACGCTCCAAGCCGTTTCCGTCATTGTTTCGGGAAAAATGCTTGTATGCGTTCTCACTTCTCTTGGAGCAGAGAGTGTCACCTTCGTGATAGATAGTGCCGTTTTCCTCGGTGCATATCGTTCCTCTCGGGAGATTTACTTCACCGCAAATTGCTTTTGCGTTAAAGTCTTTAAAGATTATATATTCCATTTCGTTATCTCCTTTCGGTTAGACTTTGAAGATAGGTGCTATACCAAGACAGCTCGATGCGTAAGGATCAAAGCTTATCCCGCTACTTACGCCAACATAATATTTGCTCGAGCCATTTTTCACAGAGCGAGTATGCCACGACACAGCAGTGTCTGTGGCTGTGTGCCTATACTTGAGTTTGCTATTGCCCGCTGAATAGTACGCATATTGTGCTTGCTTTGTTTTTTCCGTGGGGCACGCCATACTTTGTGCGCCCTGCACCTCAAACTCTGCAAGCAGTGGCAAATAATCAATGGCTGCTGTAACGGAAGCCACAGCACCGTCCCCCGTGTTGTCAGTGTATTTTGTCATAGGTTTCATAACTGCTCGCAAATCACTTGGCAGAGCCGCCATAAGTGTATCTGCAACGGGGTTTGTGGCGCAAGTTGCCGTAGCGTCGTAACCGACACGCCCCGTTGCTATAATTGCGCCGTACCCCGACGGCGCAACATCTGTTGAGCCAAGCACATCATAGCGCAAGTCGCAACCTTTCCAACCTCCAGTTGTTTTGTCGCCCCAATGATGCAAATTAAATTGCTTTGTGCCATTCGATACTCTTTGGTTATATCTATCGTCACACAAGCAAATGTCCGTGCCGTCTGCTGTCTTAAATGTTCCAAAGTGTATGCCGTTGCCCTCTAATTCGCTGTTATGGTCAAAGCCAAGAATATACACATAATAAGTGTCGTTCACGGATAGAGCGCCCACTGTGCCGTTGATCGTTACAGCCTTTGCGTCGCCTACTGCAAAATAGTTTGCTGCCGTTCCTGCCTCGGATACTGCGGAGATATCTGCCCAACTTGTGTTTTCAAGCGTTCCTATTTCAGGTGCTGAGGGTTCTTCATAAACCGCATAGCAATCCATATCTGCCGTAACATTTGCCGTTGAAGGCTCAAATCCCGTAAATGTGTAATCTGCACCAAGTGAAGAGGTCGGAGCATCTCCTGCATATACCGCGCTACTTCCGTAAGGCACTACAATTTCATAGAGCAGAGTTGTGCGGTCATCGTTATAGAAACGAATAAGACAATAATTCTGCTTGGACTCGCAAGCTTCAACCACAACATCGGTCTCCATCTTCAAATCCTTGCAAGGCAAGGTTGCTATATATCCGTCTGCAAGCTCGGTTGTCTTGCCGTTATAGGTTATTTTTGTTGACATTTTGTTTTGCTCCTTTCTTAGTCTGCTCCGCCTGCAGTTGATACTCTTGTTGTGCTATAAGTTCTATTAGCAACAATATCATCTGATAGAGGCACTAAAGAAGAATTATAAGAAACGGCATTAACTTGAGTGCCACTATAATAAGTACAAGCACAATACATACCGTTAGTATAGACAGTCTGATATGAGCCTGTATTATAAGCGCTCTCAACCCATTCTTCCCAAGTCATTCCATCTTCGGCTTGATAGCTTGTACCATCAATGGTGAACGAAATGAGGGTAGGAGCAAGGTCATTCACATCTGCAATACTCAAGAATAGCTCCTTGAAATCTCTTCGGCAAACTGTGCCTTCATAGAAGTTGACCATTGAGCCGTTGCCTTCTTCATAAGCATTATAGTACGGTGCAAAGCCATTACCACCGGTCATATGTTCAGTTGAGGAGAATGCCGTAATCGAACCGTCTGCTCTGCCGTAGATTATGGATTTGTCACCATCGGTATTAAAGGTCATTGAGATAAAGCCTTTCTTCTCCTGCTCACCATTTATAAAACTACCTGCGCTAAATTCTACAAGGTAGGTCTTGCTTGCGGGGAGTGCTGACAATGCGTCGTAGGCTTTAGACGCATCGATGATGTAACAGCCGCTTATTGTGGTTAGGCTTGGCTCGATGTTGATAGTGCCGTCGAAGGTTGCGACTTCCGTTTCAATAGCCTCAATCTCACTACGGAAGTTCTGCGGATTCCTTGAGGCACCGGGTTTCTTGGCTACGATACCTGCATACAAGTCGGTGAGATAGTCTTTAAGATTATTCTGCTTGCTCATATCATACCTCCGTATTTAAGGTGGTAGTGATTGCTTCGGCTATCTTGGTATCAATTCTCGCATTAACTGCCGCTATATCCTCGTCGTGCTTCGTCTGAGACACAAGTCCGTCAACGAGATCACCTATGTCAAAGGTTATGGTATTTCCGTTCTGCAAAGTAAGAGTTACGATACCGTCCTTCTCGTCACCGCCTACAACCACGCTTTCAAGAGGAAGATCTACGTTATCCTGTGATACGACGTTACCCTCGGCGTCCTTAAGTGATACCGTTATCACAAAGGTGCTTGTATCAAGCTCAACGTCGATAGTGCAATTTGCCGTTGATCCCTCGCCCTCGGAAATGGGCATAGGCACCAATGTGTATTTACCGTCCGCTACCCTTACGATCTTTCCTTCGTCATTTTCGGTAATGTTAGGTATGGGATTATTCTTAATATAATCACTCTTTTTAGGATTGGTCTGATTGAAGTCAGGTCGCTTCATAGGCGTACCGACTGTATTACCTCTTATTTTCATACCGTTACCTCCGTTACACATACTTCTATTGTGTAGTCCTGAGTAGGCTTATCTCCTATTGCATAAACGGTAACAACGCCGTCCTCGTTCTCTGTCACGAAAGCAATATCTTTATCGTGGAATATTGCAAGCTGCTCTACACTCGGCAGAAGGTCAACCTTGCTATGTGCGGTTACTCCTGCTATTGTCACCACCTGAGAGTAGGGACCTTCCGCGCCTACCCAAGCAGAAGCATAAAGCTTTACCGACGTATAGATGGGATTGAGTACGCCATTGGCAAATGCCTCTCTTATCTGCCTTAAAGTCTCGACTCGTGCCGTCTCTGCGATATTCCTCGCTTCCTCTGCGTTCACTCTTGAAGCCTCTGCAAGTACTCTTGCTTCCTCAGCGGTCACTCTCTCCGCCTCTACATTTACTCGCGCCGCTTCTGCAGTCTGCCTTGAAGCCTCTGCTGCCATAATAGCACCAATAGCCGCCTGATCTTCGTCGGTGATATTGATATCGTCACTGTTCACGACTCTGTCGCTGACTACCATCGTAAACCTCGGTGAAGCTATCTCGTTTCCGTTACCATCATAGAGAATTATTGAGCAGTCGTGTACACCTTCCACCGCCGCCGTATACTCGTTTTGAGAAAAATCGTATTTGACCGTGGTATTCTTCTCAATGGCGCAGAAAGCTTCGAAATGTGTTCCTGTCGGCCTTTTTATCTCCAATTTTGCCAAAATTCCGTTGTCGATAATATAAGGCACGCCACCGTCCGAGAAGCTTATATACCATACTCGCGCAGTATCGCCACGCGTTGCCGGCAAGGATATCTGAGACTGCGTAGAGTGCAGGTCAAGCATAAATCTATAATTCGAAGAATTCATAAAAACCGTCCTCCTGTAATAATCACTAACAGTATAACAAAAAGAGGGGTAGGAACTAAACCTACCCCCCTTGAGTTTTTAACGCCAAGGCGCATCTTTTATTGTACTCTTAGCCCAACCGAAAGCATAATAGATAGCGTCTTTCTGCTTTCTTGACAGATCCAAGGAATCAATATAGTTAAGAACTTTATCCTTTTCGGCAAGAATTATCTCTCCTCGCTCGTCTCTGTCCGTCGTAGCCTCGTTCTTGAACTTCCATACGTCGTAGAATATCTTGGCGTCTATTCCCTGCGGCTCGCAATACTCGGTGTAATCAGCAACAGCAGCGGCGGTAATTCCCTCGCATTCAGGGTGTTCCTTTACGAATTCAAGCACCGTAACCTTATTGACTGCACCTTCCTCGGTCATACCGCCGTAGCGCATATACATCGCCTTTGCTCTGTCTGCGGTGATATTGCCTGCAAGGTATTCGTCGTCGATATCGTCGTACTCTATGCCTGTAACGACCACCGCGCTCCAAATGTTCACCATCTTAGTGATCTCGTCGCTTGTCATAGCTGCATATTTTTCGAGCATACTTTCAGCCTGCGCCCTTGATATCTCGCCGCCCTTGTACCATTCGCTTGCCTTGGTCCTTACGCGACTGTGAATATCGTCCTCGGTATAACCGTGAGATATAAGCTCGTTCATAGCTTCCTCAAAGCCTACGCCGCTTCTGAGTGCCGTATCAAGTGAACCGAAGCGAGAATATCCGTCGCCTGCTTCCCAACCGGAAACGGTGAAATACGCCTCGTCCTCGTTGTCAACAAGTCCCTTTTCAAGCAGTAAATCCATAGCTTCCTCGTCGGTAAGATAACCGTCCTGATAAGCATACTTGATATCGTTCTGCTCGCCCGGATCGTAGCTCTTTACTTTGAGGCTCGGTGCCATAGCTCCTACGATGTTGTTCCACGCGGTTATGATCTCGCGCGTTGTTGCCGCCATAGGAAGTCCGGTCGCACCGGAAACAGCTTGGAACAATTTATAAACGATAGCGTAATCCGTGTATCTTGTTTCTTCTCCGAACATTTTATCAGCTATTATCTCTGCGGCTTTGGCCGTGTATTCCGTAATTTGTCCAATGGTTGTTTTTTGAACCGTAGAGTAAATATCCACTCCGAGATATTTCAGGAACGGAGATAAGGCCGACTCAATAAATTCGTAAGCGTCAGCAACCAACGGGAGTTTATTCAAAGGATTTAACTCATCAAACACATTTCCGTCAATGAGTTTCTTTCCCCAAAAAGCTTCCCACCACTTTTCAATGAAAGTCTCGTAATCATCGTCGTCACGGAGGGCATCAGCTACAGCCTGTACCGCCGCCAAGATAACCGCGCTCACTGCGTAAACGTACATAGTGCGTCCGATCATACGCTTATTCTTTTCCCACGCCTGCTGACGATTCATACCGCGTTTCATATCCGCGTTATACTTGTCTACTGCGTCAATAAGCATACTTGCTGTCGTGACAGGCTCTGACATAAACGAACTAATCATTCTTACGCCGAAGCCTTTATCGCGCATATATTCATTCTTGGTTAGAATGCTATCAACGACCTGCGTTTTATAGATAACGTCCTCAAAGAGCTTTGTAACCGCCTCATAGAAGCCGGCGTCCTTTGGAGTAAGCTTCTGCTTTTTGATTACTTGCTCCTTGCACGCGCTCCACATAGCAGCCCAAGTCAGCGTATCTGCATATTCCGCGCCCTTCATTCCAAACTCACCGATATTCTGCATAACGGTAGAGCTGTGCTTGATGGTGTCGGTCAGTCCTCGGGATATATTCACGTCGTAGAAGCCGAGAGATTTCCAAGCGGCAATACCGCTGTACTTTCTCATTTCCTCGACATTCTGCTTGATAGCCGCAGGTGTCAGCTTCATGCCCTTCATAATAGATCCGTAGTCTATAAGAAGTGCCGCTCTCGTAATTGCCAAAGGCTGCTGTACTACAACGCGGAAGTTATACGCAATCTGCGCCATATTGTAGCGTCGGAGAGCTTTCAGAAAAGGACCGTCGAATTGAGATCCCTGCGCCTCTGTACCGTTAAAGGCTTTGAGAATATTAAGCACAAAGGACTGTGCATAACCGCTCCTGCCCTTGCCCGGTCTTGTTTCTTCGGGTACGCCGTAAACTCTGTCCATCTGCTCACGCACGCTATTCTTGACATATCTGTTACCGTCAGCGTCCTCGGTTTTTTGCTGATAGTTAAACCATTTGATCGCGTCGAGCACAGGAAGCGCCATAGCGTTATACTGCGCCATACTCGCCATATGATTAGCGAATACGTCGAAGATAGAGTAAACGACAATACGGTTATTTGCTTTCTCGTTACGTGCTTTCGTAAAGCTCATATTAAGAAGCGCGTACAGACTTGCATTACTCGGGTGTTCATCTGCCGTGGACTGAAGATGTCTGCCGTCAGAGTTGATCGGGAAATAATGATCGTTTGTAAACAGTTCCTCGCCGAAACGTGCAACCGAAACATAGTTACCCCACGCGCCGCCCTGCTCCTGCATAAACTTCTGCATAGCGTCAGCGACGTCCTTCTGTCTCTGAGACAACTCGTTTACAATAGTTGCGATATCCAATTCTGTAAGAATGTGGCCGTTATCGGATATCTTCTTGCCGTCAAGAGTATAGGTTGCTACACGCATACCCTCACCAAGCATATGACGCATTGAATCAGGCTGTTTTGAAAGCTCGTAGAAGGACATTATATCCGACACACGCATCTTAACCGTACCTGCGGTCAGCTTAATAGTCTTGATTTCCTTTTCCCAAGCCTTGACTTCTTTATCGGTGTATGCCTTTTCGGTAAACTCAACGATTTTCTGCGTATTGAAAGCAAGCTGTGCCTGACCGCGACGGAGACCGTCGTAAATAGCCTTGCCGCCATCGCCAAAACGCTCGAAAGCAAACGCCGGGCGTATCTGCTGCCAAAATACGAAATTAGACGCTGCATTAGCTTTGCCGTCGTTGCTTGACATTACCGAGAGAGCATCAATAGAATTATCGCCGGCTTCCCAAACGTGGCTATACATAGCGTTCGCGTGGAATTGGTTGATCTTCGTGATACTTGTCTTAAGTATGCGTATTACGGAAGAAAGGTCCTTCAACTCTTCGCTCGTCATTTTGTTAATGACAAACTCGCCGCTCTTAGCCTTTACAAGTGTATCAACACTTTTCACAAGACCATTCAATACGCTCATAAAGTTGGCCGGCAGATCGATATATCCGGAATACAGATCATCTACGGAAATTTCTTCTCTGAGTGCATTTTGCAGCTTTTTCAATCTTTCCGCAAATTCTGTGTCAGCCTTGGTTGCATCATCGCCTCGGAGCTGCTGTTTACTCGTGAAATCAATGGAAGCAAGGAAAGGAATAACGGAGTTTTTAAGAACGTCGGGAACGTGCTTCGTTATATCCTTGTTGTTTGGCTTCGTTATCCAATTATACAGATCGCTGACGTCCTTCCGAATACGTTCACGGTATTTCTTGATAGCTGCCGCGTTCTTCGCGCGATCAATGTGGCGTTTGAAAACCTCGTTATCGTGCTTTTTCTGCTCTACCTCAACAACCTTTTTCGCCTTTTTTAAGACCTCGCCAAACACCTTTTTATCCTCGAGAGAGAGAACGTCTGCTTCTGCTTTCTTTATCTGCTCGTCAAGTACAGCCATACGGTTTCGTGTTTCCTCTGCCGCTTTTCTGTCAACAGGTGCGGTAAACTGCTGTTCCTTGTAAAGTCTGCCCTGCTCTGCTCTCTCGTCCTGTAAGCTTTCGAGCTTTGCAAGACGTTTTTTGAATATCAGCAATGCGTCGCGCTCCGCGTCGGTCATAACTGTAGCCTTGGGTTTATCCGAAGCTTTAAGAATGTCGTCCTCCGCTTCAAGCGTAGCCGCTGCCATAGCCAAAATCTCGCGGTCGGTCAGCGTGTTTGTGCGCTGTTGCTCCTGAACGTCTGCGTATTGAGATTCGTCTAAATAGTGAGTATTTCCCTTTACGAAACTGTAGTAGTCCTTTGCAAGCTGATAATCAGGGTGAGTAAGGATCTCGTCAACCGCTTTTGTTAGCTTGTCGTAATTGGTAAAGCTCTTGTTGATACCAAAAATTTCGCAAATTGCCGACAATAGATGATGCCAAGCGCTTGGATAAGAAGATTTCAATCTGTCCACAAACTCGGGGTTAGAAAGCTCCGCAATCATTTCACGAGCATTCTTAATACCATACTGTTTTTCAAATCTCGGATTGTTTTTGATCGCGTCGTACACTTTATCAATTTGCTTGCAACTGTTATATATGTTCTTTGACAAGTCAGCAGTCACCCCCTTTTTTGTAGCACTTTCATATGCATTCATAGCATACGTCGTTGCCGTATGCAGCATTTCGTGTAAAATGAGTCGTGATTTCTCTTGATCGGAAATATCAGAACGATTGAAATATTCCGCAGAAAGCAAAATTTTATCGCCCCTTGATTTACCGGGTACTTTTTTGCCCTCGTTGTTGTAAATGACAGGCACAACGGAGTAGGAAATATTTGCATCTTCGCAAAAAGCAAACACGCGGTCGAAGATAGCGTCATATTCAGGCTCAAGCACGTGCTGTGCGTACAGATTTGTGATTTCACGCAACGAGTAATCACGAACACTCAGATTGTAGTTCGTACCTGCCGCACGTCTGCCGATTGTGATGCCTTCCGCAAAATCATCGCCGTCCCCAAGATATTCACGGCTCTGTTCCTGTACGGTATCGTCTGCCGTACTACGCACAGGGTTATCGGTAAGTATCTTTTCAAGAATAGCAATTCCCTTTTCCCCTACGGGTATGAAATAACGGTCACGGTACTGTATGCGTTCCTGCATAATTCCGGGATACGTCCTTGTAAGATACCACGTGTTATAAGGCTGTGTAATTTCAAGTCGCCATTCTCCGCTGACTCGGCTACGGAATATCTCCGCTCTGTTATTGGTAAGATAGAAACGTACTCCGTTATCTATAGCCTTATCCATAACCTGCTGTGCCGTAAATACCTCTTTTGTACGGTCTATATCAAATCTGCCAAGAACGCCGTCTATCAAGTCCTTATCAATTACACGTCCGAGGTAAGCGTCACCGTTGTCGGTTATAAGACGCTTAACCCTTGTGTTGCCCTCCTGCGGTAGAGAATTCCATATAGGAAGTAATGCACCGGTCAGCATATGCAGAGTGTCCTCGTTATACTCAGGTACTTTTGC
>JAEIGA010000851.1_pt1 | contig 45312 bp, 77 predicted proteins | sample 9270691 | NCBI WGS metagenome assembly JAEIGA01 (sample SAMN17057246, study PRJNA624740) | gut metagenome | biome: biome; isolation source: fecal sample | host: Bos grunniens | place: China: Xizang | collected 2019
AGCTGGATGTTGTGAAAGTATGCAAGGCAGCACATCGTATTTCTGGGAACAGAACCCTTATGGTTGACTACAAGTGTTACCCGCAGGACTCACATCTCTCCAACAATCAGGCGAAAAAAGTTCGTTGTGGCGACAATGGTATCTTTAAGGGAGTTCCCCTTACTATCGAACAGAAACAGTTATCTGGAATTGCCAAAGCTATATACGATGTTTATGGAACTGACGGAAAGTATGTTCTCGATAATGACAAAATCATCATTTGCCAGAGCCACGCAAAAGAGGGAGAAATCACCGCACCTGAGGGTTTTGAGAAAGCCATCATCAATCCGATTGGATATTGGACAGGCGGTATCGATGTTGATACCGGTGCAACAAATAGAAAACTCGGATCAGATATGGCTGATAGCGTAACAGGTGGTGGACTCCATGGTAAGGATTTGAGCAAAGCCGATGTTTCGGTAAACATCTATGCGTTCAGAAAAGCACAGGAAACAGGTAAGGTTGTCAATCTTTGTTGTGCTATAGGTGACACCGAGATAGATGGTAAGCCTTATGCGGAAATCGTAGCAGAGGCGAGAGAATATATCAAATCACTCGGTGGATTTGAGAAATTTGCCGAATGGGGTTTGGTGTAAATGAAGTGGTACACCTATGACGTAGAGTGTTTTGCTCACGATTTCATAGTAGGTTTCAAGGATAAGGAAACAGGTGATTATTACCACTTCCACAATGCAAATGAGCCACTTCGAGAGTTCATAACGGAAGATGCAATATACTGTGGTTTTAACTCCAAAAGCTATGACCAGTACATCATCAAAGCTATTGCAGCGGGGTTTTCCCCGGAAGAAGTAAAACAAGTCAACGATTGGATAATTGCAGGAAATCAAGGTTGGCAATGCCCTCTGTTGCACGGTGTATTCTTCCGTTTCAACAATGTGGACATTATGGATGATATGCAGATGGGGTTATCTCTTAAAGCTATTGAGGGACATCTTGGTATGAACATCTGTGAGTCAGAAGTCGATTTCACACTTGATAGACCTCTCACCTATGAGGAACTAAGGGAAGTTGTCGAGTACAACAAAGCAGACCTTGATGCTACCGAGAGAGTAACGGAGATTCGCAAAGATTATCTCAAAAACAAGATTTATCTCGGTGGTATGAAAAACCTCTGGTCTACAACCTCTCTTGCTATGACCAATGCGAAGCTCTGTGCTGCTTATCTTGATGCTCACGCCACTGTAGAGTATGTCGATGAGCGAGAATACAAGTACCCCACCAATTTACGTAGAGAGTATATCCCACGTGAAGTATTCGAGTTTTTCGACAAGCTGTATGATAAAACCATTCCTGACGATGAACTGTTCAAGAGCAAGCTCAACATATCTGTTGGCGGTTGCCCCGTTACTCTCGGGTTTGGTGGAATCCATGGTGCAATACCTTTTTGTCACTTAGAAGAAAAAGATGGCACTTTGATTCGTAACTACGATGTAGCCTCTTACTACCCACATTTGATGGTTCATTACGGTTATACAAGCCGTAATATTCCCGATCCAGAGATATATGCCAATATGCTCAAGGAGAGGATGAGTGCCAAAAAAGCAGGTGATATGGCTACGGCAAACGCCTTGAAACTTGTTGCTAATACAACTTATGGGGCGATGCTCAACAGATACAATGACCTGTATGACCCATTAAAGGGTAGGTCGGTTTGTATAACAGGACAGTTGTTTCTACTCGAACTCGCTAATCATTTGAGAGCCGATTGCAAAACACTCGATGTGGTGCAGCTCAACACCGATGGTATCATGGTTTCCTTTGATGAGAGCGAATACGAAAAGGTACAAGCCATCACTAAAGAGTGGGAAGAACGCACGAGATTTGAATTAGAGGAAGATAAGATTAAGCGCATCGTACAAAAGGATGTAAACAATTATGTCGAAATTCCGTATGGTGGAAAACCCAAAATCAAAGGCGGTTATCTTGTGAGAGGAATTGCCCCGGCGGGTGCTTTCAACATCAATAACAATGCTACGATTGTCGCAAAAGCTATTGTTGAATATTTCGTCAATGATACTCCTGTTGAGGAAACAATCAATGGTTCTAATGACATTTTCGAGTTTCAAATTATTGCAAAGGCAGGACAGAAGTACAGAGAATCCTACCATTTGATAAATGGCGAGAAAGTTCCCGTACAAAAGGTAAATCGAATTTACGCTACATCTGATGAGAGATATGGAAAGATATACAAGGTTAAGGCAGAAAATGACTCGGTTGCACAAATCGAATCACTTCCAGACCATTGTATTATCGACAACGATAACCAAATCACAATAGACAAGGTTGATAGAACATTTTATATCGACCTCGCTAAAAAAAGAATAAATGACTATTTAGGCATTAAACCCGAAAAGAAAGGAAGAAAAAAGAAAATGGCAGAAACAAAGACAAAAGCAATGAACATTTTTCAGAAGTTACTTCTTGTGAGAGATGAATTTGCACAGGCAGAAGTTAAGAGGTCCGGTAAAAACATTCAGTTGAGTTCCAAGTTCTATGAACTCGCTGACATTGTACCTGTCGCAAGAGTTATTTTCACAAAATATCGTCTGCTCCCGCTTACAACAGTTGCATCCGGTAAAGCCACAATGATTGTTGTGGATGTTGACTCTCCTGACGAAAAACTTATTTTTGAACTTGATGTTCAGACATATGATGGAAACAAGGCGGTAACTCCCCCACAGGCATACGGAGCAGTAGTAACATACTATCGCAGATACCTTTATATGGTTGCTCTCGATATTGTAGAGGCGGACTATCTCGAAAATAATCTCGTTCCGCCTGCGGTAGAGATTTCCACCCCTAACCTTGAAACATCTCCTGTCGCACAGACAACACCCGTTGAAACAAAGCCTTTGACTGATGGCAACACAAATGCGAGCAAGTTACAGATTACACAGCTTAAAGAGTTGCTCAAAAAGTTGAGAGAATCCGATCCGAGCAAAGAAGAAATGATTGCCGAGATTGCGGTAGAAACACAGGGTTTCACGGTTATCACAAAGGTAGATTGTGAAAGTCTTGTTAAGGAAGTAAGCGCAATGCTCAATGGAGGTAACAACTAATGATTTGGAATTGCCTTTGTGTAGGTTTTTTTATAACCATCGGTGTCGAAATTGCTTTGGGGTTATGTTTTGCAATCGGTTCTGCATTCAAAGAGGTGAATAAAAAATGAAAGACATTAAATGGATAGAACAGGGCATTCAAATCGAGCCTATTAAGAAAAACAAAAAGATAACCGGAACACACTTCCCCACGGTGTTGGGTGTAAATCCTTTTTCAACACCCTTTGAGGTGTGGTGCAGATGCACTCGCACCTACGAGAAACCCTTTGAGGGTAACAAGTACACCAACGCCGGTCAAATCATAGAACCCAAAGTTTTCGAGTTCTTGCGAAACTCAATGGGGTTTGGGGACAGACTTATCACACCCGAAGATGTTTATGGTAAAGACCATTTCAAAAAGACATGGGGAGATTTTTACCCTGACACCAACATATTTGGCGGAATGTGGGATGCTCTCATTAAAAACGAACACGGAGATACCGAATATGTGGTCGAAATTAAGACCGTTCAGGTTGATGGTAGAAGTGGTTCGCTCAATGAGAGATGGAAAGACGGAGAGGCACCTCACTACCAAGCATTACAGGCAGCATTGTACGCATACCTCCTTGGGGTAGATAAAGTAATGATGGTTGCTGTGGCTCTCGAAGATGGTAAGGGTGATTATGAAAATCCGGAACAGGTTGTACCCTCTTTCGTAAACAACAATGTTTACATTGACGAGTTCAAAATCTCCGAGAGATACCCTAACTTCGGTTTGTATATCGAACAGGCTACTGCTTGGTGGAACGCACATGTTCTTACCGGTACTTCTCCGATCTTCGATGAGAAGAAAGATGCTGAGATACTCAAAGCACTTAAAACAAATAATGTTACACCGGAGTCAGACATATCTTCACTCATCGAAGAAGCCGAATCTTTGAAATACGAGATAGACACTGTTACAGAGTCTTTGAAAGAATCAAAAAAGCGTCTTGAAAAGGTTACTGGACAAATAAAAAATTATGCTCTCGAACAATTCCGAGAGGGTGATGCGAAAGTGTCTATCAAGGGTAAAAAATACGAATTTGTACTGTCTAAGACAAGTTCGTCTGAAATTGACAAAGACCAGTTAGAGGTTGACGGTCTTTTGGAGAAATACACCAAAGCAAAAACAAATTATAGATTAACAACAAACATTATTGAGGAGGACTAAACTATGGCTAACATTTCATTGACAGGCGGTTTTACAATTTGCCCAGAAGGTAAACACATTTTCAGAATCTACAAGGTCGATTATGACAAGGATTTCGGAAAGGTGGCTATCCACCTTGTAAATGCACAGGGTATTACACATATCGAAAGATTCTCTCTTATGGCTAACAATGGCGAGATGAATAGTAAGGCTTGCAACGCATTTTCTTTCTTTGCGAAAACCGCTATGAACAATTTCGCCCTTGAATCAATCGAGCATACAGACCTTGTGAACCATTATATTGGCGGAGAAATCGTACACTCACATCTCCCGTCAAGAACAGACCCCACTAAGACTGTTACCTTTGCTAACATCACAGAAAAGTGGGTAGCTGAGGGTTTTGATACAACACCGGTTGCAAAGGCACTTTCACTTGGAACAGAAACCACACCTAAAGCAACAGAAACTGCACCCAAGGCAACAGGAGTTGACCTTAACAGCTTGCTCAACTAACTCAAATTGTGGAGGGGGTGGTTAACCCCACTCTCTCCACTAATTCAAAAGGAGAACAGATTATGATAAAAGATAGCGGAAGGCGCAGAGAATTTAAAACCGGTGCAGTAAGGGATGTTACTGAGGGCAAAGGCAGATGCGACTTGTTGCCTCTCGATGTGGTCGCTGACACGGTTGAAAACGGGCGTATTTTCAGGCACATCGATGAGTACATTCGTACCGGAAACCTCACGTATCTTTTGGCGGTCATTCACTCATTCCAAAAAGAACATTACGGAGATTCCTACACAGCTCTCTTAGAACTCGCTAAACATTACGAGGAGGGTGCCAACAAATATGCAGAAAGAAATTGGGAACAGGGAATCCCCCTTCATTGCTACATAGATAGTGGTGTAAGACACTATCTTAAACACTTGAGAGGAGATACCGATGAGCCACACGACCGAGCATTCTTGTGGAATATGTATGGTGCGGTATGGACTCACAAACATCTGCCCGAAATGATAGATTTACCTTTTAAGGAGAAGAAAGAATGAAGATAAGTACGGTTCTCGAACAAGACTTTGTTTCTCGTTTATCAAGCAAACAAACAGGTTCGATAAAAGGAGAGGAAGAATTAGCTAACGCCATCGTGGTACAGGCGGTTAAAGATTATAGAGATGCTTTACGCGGTGAAACCATAAAACGAAAACCACCGGAATACACAATCAAAGAGTGTGAAGATTTCTTTCGTTCACAGTGGTACTCCTTACTGACCAAAGTTGATGGCGAGATGTTGATAAAAAGATTACAGGAGGAATATCACAATGAAAGTAACACTTGTTCAACAGACAAATAACCCAATAGAAACAATATCAAAGATTGCATCAATCTGCTATGACAGCAACCCCGCTGACCCTATGAAACTTGTAAAACGCCTTTATGAAAGCGGTCATCTTTCAGTGTTTGAACACATTTACTTCACATTCAAAATCGAGGGTATATCTCGTGCTTGCTCACACCAGCTTGTAAGACACAGAATGTGCAGCTTTACTCAGCGTAGTCAAAGATATTGCAATGAGAATGACTTCGGTGTGGTACTACCCCCCTCAATGGATAGTGACCCGGCATACTTCGAGTATAATGATGTTTTACTTGACATTAAACAAGGCTACATCAACCTGACTCACTTGAATGTTCCCAAAGAAGATGCTCGATACATTCTCCCCAATGCTTGTTGCACAGACCTTTATCTCTCTTGCAACCTGCGAGAACTTATCCACATCTGCAACGAGAGATTGTGTAGTAGAGCGCAGTGGGAAATAAGAGAACTTGTTAAGAAGATGGTCGAACTCGTTTCTCCCGATCTAAAATTTATGCTCGTACCGAAATGCAGAAGCGGTCGAATAATATGCAATTCGCCCTGTAGCTTAAAAGGAGAATAACGAATGTTTATTAAAAATTACATCAGATTTTTCCTTAAACGATATGGACATAATTTTCGTGAGATGAGGGAAATGACACAGTTATCGCAACTCGATGTTGTGAAAAAGGTACATTGTTCTCAAGCGGTAATCAGCCATATTGAAAATGGATATTACCTACCGTCACCAAGTTTTGAAAAAGAATTACTCGATTTCTACAATCATTTTAAGGAGGATAACAAATAATGAGTAGGACATTTTATTCAGATTACACCAAACACGCACTGCGTTTTTACGCAAGATATTCCGAGCGCCCGGAAAGATTCAACACCGAAGTAGATGAAGCAAACTGGACAGCCTGTGATGAGATACTTAAAAAACACTCCAAACTCCAGTTTGACATGCTTTGTGATGTTTACAGAGGTCGAGATACCCTTTCGGATGAAGTTTACAACGCATCGAAGAAATACAACATCGACCAGAACATCATTTGGGATTTGATGAAAGCAGTGGAACACGGTGTCGCAAGGAAAAGGAACTTGATATGAGCTTACAGAACATACCTAATGAATTAAAATCGCTTAACCAGTGGGTATGTTCATCCCTTGATAGTAAAGTGCCGATGGTTGCAACATCACGAACCGCCGCATCTTCTACCAACCCAAGTACATGGCGCACTTTCGATGAGGCGGTGTGGTCGGTTGAGAGAGCGCACTATGATAACATCGGGTTTGTGTTCAACAACAACGGCATTGTTGGAATTGACATTGACACAGGCTACGATGATGACGGTTTTCTTACAGAAATAGCCGCGGATATTATCAACCGCTGCAAAAGTTATACCGAAAAATCTCGTAGTGGTAGAGGTGTTCACATATTGCTCAAAGGCACTTTACCTTTCAAGGGAAAAAACAATCTCACAGGTGTTGAGATTTACCAGACAGCAAGATATTTCATCATGACAGGCAATACCCTTATGTATAAGAACATCATAGACAACCAAGAGGCCATAGATTATATTGTGGAAAAATATTTCCCCGATACTCGTAGTAAAAAAGATACACAGTTTTCTACCACACGAATCTATGAGCCACAATGGGTCAAAAACAACGATAAAATAAAACTCCGACCCATATACCCAAGCATACCCGATGGGTGCAGAAACATCTGTCTGACCTCGTTAGCCGGAACATTACACAATCAAGGTTACACAGTCAAACAAATCTATGATGAACTACTTTATTGCAATAAGGTTGCTTGCAACCCCGTTTTACCCGAATATGAGTTACAAACCATAGTTAAAAGTGTTACGAAATACAAAAGAGTATAGGAGGCGATACCAATGTTTTTGAGTGACAATATACCCATAATAATTGATTTGCCTAATGACAAAGAATATGTGGACATTTATTTTATCCACGATATTCATTATGGAAGTGAGCTATTCGATGAGAAAAAGTGGAGTGCATTAAAAGACAAAATCCTAAACGATGACAATGCCTATGCTTGCGTAGTTGGAGATGTTATGGAGAATGCAATTCCCAATAGCAAGAGTGATGTATTTTCTCAAAAGTTTTCACCTGCCGAACAAAAGGAATGGGCAACCCAGCAGTTCAAAGATTTATCTCATAAGATTTTAGCAGTTGTTGCCGGAAATCACGAGAACAACCGAACAACCAAGATGTGTGGATTGTTTCCACTATATGATTGTTGTTTGCTTGCTGGGATCGGAGATAAATACCGTGATACGATTGCCTTTTTAGACATTGCGCTTGGAAAGTACCACGGCAAAGCGACTAAGAAAACTCACTACTTCGGTCAGATACAACACACTGCGAAAGATTTAAAAAATTACCATTCAAGTGATTATACGGATGGAATTGACTTTTTCGCAAATGGACATGACCATTCCCCGGAAGATAAACCGAGAGCAAAACTCGTTTTCGACAAGCACAACAAAGTCATATACAAACAGAACATTGAGTGTTTGAATAGTGGTTCTTTTTGTGTGTACGGTGGTTATGGTGCGAAAGGCGCTTATAGACCCCAGAGTGACAAGATGTATAAGCTGAGATTGTTTGGTAACGAAAAACGTATGGAAACAACGGGATTTTATGTGGGAGGTCATAAGTAAATGCACTGCTCAGAATGTTCTCAAAAGGAAACCTGTAATATGTGCAAGTCATTAGAGCTTGACACATTAGACCCCGCGATTGAATTTACTTGCTATGCGTTTGATATCAAAGATATGGAGGTACAAGACAATGAGTGATAAAGAGTTTGAGACATATCTCGTGGAGAAAATCACGGGGTTGGAGGCGGAGATTGCAGAGTTGCAACGCAAAAATTCCGAGTTGGAAATCGAGTTGAAAGCGATGCGAGGCGCGGCGAACTCTTACAAGGCAGAGGTTGAGAGATACGAGAAAACCGTCGGGAAACTTGCAGTTCGTGAAGACGGAACAGTAGTCGGGTTGACAATCGGTGAAGAAGTTGAGTATATACCGAGAGACCTTGCTGAAACATTCCGTAAACTTGCAGTAAAAGTGGCTTGCGAGCAGTTTATGAAGAAGTTCAAGAAGTACATCAAAGATGTTGGGCTCACATTAGGACAGACTTGGGAGATTAACTGTGCTTTAAAGAGAGCTTTCCATGAGCTCACCGAGAGAAAGGAAGATGAGTAATGGATTTGTACGCTTACACACAGATTGATAGACTTGCCGCTATCGCAGAGAAAAACGGGATTGATATTCCTCGACTTCGTGGTTACAGGCTGATGTCAGAAGAAAGGGCTATTACCAGCGGAGAAATTGAAGAAGCAATCAATGATGTGTTAATGCAAGTTTATGAGAAGACCGTAACATCTGTTCCGAGGTTTAGGTCAGACAGTCACATGAGAGAGTTTTCGCCAGCTACAGATAGGCTGGAAAAGAAGTATCTTATTCGTCGAAACGTCACACAAGAAAGGGAAGATGGGACAACGTTCTCGTATCAACATACCGTTGGTTTTCGCTGGAATTTGATTCACGGCAAAAATCGAAAGTGCTTGAAACACGCACTCAAGAAGAAAGCTAAAGCTGTTAGAAAAAGCCTTGAAACTTTCAATAAGTATGTTGGTCGTGAAGATGTACTTTGTGTTCACGCTCGAATCGGCGGTTGGAATTGGGCGTATTTTGGCGGTGGCGATATAGAATCCCAGCCGTGGTTTATAGAAAAGGTTGACGATTATTTTGACGACACTTATTGCGATATTTACGTCAAGATTGATGATATGAGAAAGGAAGATGAGGGGAAATGAAAGCGTGGCTTGTAAGAGAAAAAGACGAATTTTGTGCAACAGTTGTATTCGCCGAAACAAGAGGTAAAGCAAGAGCGTTGGCAATGCACACGGAAGCCTGCGAAGATGCCGAATTTGTCAATATTGAGGTAAGCAGACAACCGCAAATGGATAAATACTATATAGAGGGCAAAAAAGAAATGGATTGGTTTAATTCAAAAGATAGAATTGCCCTTGTCAAAGATTGCGGATTTGTTTGCGACCGTGATTATTGGGAGCGTGAGGATTGCGATAATTGCCCTGCAAAAGAAGATTGCGACCAATATGCCGACATTGCCGACCACCCAACCGAGAAAGGCGGTGTGCAGGAATGAGAGATATTTTGTTTAGAGGAAAGACCAAAACAGGTAAGTGGGTTGAGGGCGATTATCAATCGTTCCCTGTGTTTGAAGGAAAATGCATTGTCATAGGCGTTTGGGGCGATTTTGCGGAATATGATATTATCCCCGAAACCGTGGGACAGTACACAGGACTTTGTGACAAAAACGGCACAAAGATTTTTGAAGGCGATATTGTAAAAGCAGATAACGGGCATGTTTCGCAAGTTATATTTTGGTACGGAATGTTTTGTTTATATTGCAAGTGCCACAATAGCCGATCAAATCCTATTCCTTGTTCCATTGTTGAAGTGATCGGCAATATACACGACAACCCCGAATTATTGAAAGGCGGTGGCTCTGATGCGTGAGAGATTGATAGAGGTGTTGAAAGGCTTTTCGTATGAGTGTCGAAAACCTTGTGGTAAACCGAGTTTGGATTCAATGAAGGAATATATCAAAGATTGTAATGAGTGCAAGCTCGGACAAATTGCAGACTATCTTCTTGCAAACGGTGTAATTGTACCGCCTTGTAAGGTGGGGGATACGGTGTATGTACTTGACGCAATAGTAGATAAAGATATATGTGAAAACTGCGAATCTTATTATGAAGGAGGAATGGGGGACCTTCCTGCTTGTAATAAAGGAAAATGCGGAAATAGAGCCAAAGAGTGCATAGAAATCAAAGAGGTTTTGGTTACACAAAAAGAGCTATATTGGTGGCTTTATATGGAAGCCTTCGGCGAAACAGTATTCCTCACCAAAGAAGAAGCAGAGCAGAAGTTGAAAGAGAGGGAGAGTGAGAGGGGATGAGTATGTATTATAAATTGAGTCCGTGTCCTTTTTGCGGCGGCAAGGCAATTTTTGACATAATTTCAACCTTTTATACTCATACAAGCGTTGGTTATGAATATACAATTAAGTGTTCCGAATGTGGTTGTAGTCCTTTTAAGGAAAGGGCAAGGTTAGAAATTTGTATGAGCGAAAACAGCGGTGAAATTTATCCGACTGGCGAAACACAAGTTAAGCAAAGCAGACTTGTAAAGGCTTGGAACAGACGAACAACCGAGAAAGGCGGTGAGCAGGGATGAATGGCTTTATAGAATGGTGCATTATTGCTTCTGCAATTTTAGGGTATGTCAATTTTGCTTTCTTGGTAATTGTCAATAACAAATTTTGTGAAATGAAAAGAGAAATATCGAGGCTGAAAAAAGAGAAAGGCGGTGCGGAATAATGAGCATTGAAATAGACAGAAGTAAGTGCGGAAGTGAATATTCTTTGTGTAACAAGTGTAAGCACGAAGCAGAATACGGGAGTTATGGGTGTATGTCTTGCACACAAGTAGTTGATGTTGGTTATGACTTTCTTTTGTGTGGTATTCCTGTCGGAATAGGCGTTACACATTTGCACAGAAACTATGAACCGAAAGCGAAAGGCGGTGTGTAGGAGTGAGTGAGCAACATTTAAAAAGACAGATAGAAAGAATAAGGAAAAGAATACAAGAGTATGAAGAAAAGAAGGAAGTGTTATCTGCTCACGGTCATTGGTCTTTGGGATATTATCAAGGCAAATTGTCCGCTTTAGAAGATTGGTTGGATTATGTGCAAGCATTGAAAGGCGGTGCGGAGTGATGACCTACAAAGATTATGTGAATATTCCGATGCAAGAAAATGATGCGGCGGCAAAAACAATCGGCGATTATCTTAAAAAATTGCTATTGACTTTGTGGGATGAAGAGGAAGGTTTTTCGGCTAAAAGACCTTTTGGCAATAGCGGTTGGCAATATGAAATTTATTCTGCACTAATCTCTGCGAAGCTTGTTGAAGGAAGCCTTGACGAATGCGGATATGTTGAGGATGTTGATTATCGTGTTGCTGATTGTATCATTCGACAAACCATAATTGGAGTTTTTGACAGGATGAAAGGCGGTGCGGAAAGATGACACTTAATGACATTAGTTGCTTGAACAGATTTTTGGGAGTTATCGAGGGCGTTGCAATCTCCTTACCCGAAGAAACAAGAGAAATGGTGTTTGATTATCTTGCGACAGTAGACCGGATCGTTGATGAGGAAGCAAAGAAAGTGGCGGTGGAGTAATGCTTTGGAAGATACTACTCATAATACTCGCCATCCCTTGCGGCATACTCGCAGGGATAGTGGCACATTTGATTTTCGGAGGGTGGGATAAATAATGGCAAGGTATATTGACAAAGATGAACTTCTCGAAACAATAGAAAATCACACTATGTTCGAGAAGTATGGTTTAGCAGGAGCGTTCCTTCGGGGAGATGTTATAGAGTTGATTCACTTAACTCCATCAGTCGATGTTGCTGAACTGAAGCACGGAGAAAGGAGGTGATAAATAATGTATGAGAATTACTACACGTTAAAGAATGGAATGACAATTTCAAGCGAGGAGGACTCCCGTGTGTTCCGCCTATTGCTCGAACTCAAACCCCATAAATCAATAAACTACCTATGGAATGACATAGGCCTCGGAAACCTCTTTGCTGAGTGTTTTAAAGATGTCGAGAGATTTTGTGTAGATAATCAGAAATGGTATGTGTACTCCGGTGGGATATGGAAAATCGACAAAGGCGAAATCCTCTCACAGGGTAATATGCAGAGGCTTTTACAACTTCTTCATTTATACGCAAAAGAACTCACCGGCACAGGTGAAGATGATGTGTTGAAGAAGTACGATCAGTACATCAACAAGAGTTCTTCCGACTCAATACTCCGACGAGCGCTCAACGCATCAAAGAATCAGCTTCTCATCGAGATGTGTGAGTTTGACAAAGACCCATATTTACTCAACTGCAAGAACGGAGTTTATGACCTTAAAACTCTCTCTTTCAGACAAGCCAAGGCAACAGACTATCTCACACTTTCTCTTGATTGCTCATATCTTCCGGAAGAAATCTCCCCTGCTTGCAAGAGATGGTACACCTTTATCGATGAAATCACAAGCCATGACAAAGAGAAAGCAAACTATCTCCAAAAGGCTCTTGGCTATTCCCTACTTGGAGATAACCCCAAAGAGTGTATGTTTGTCGCATATGGCGCTACCACAAGAAACGGCAAGGGTACTTTGTTCAACACCATCGCAAAAGTATTAGGTTTGGGTAAAGAAAACGGATACGGCAGCACACTTAAATCTGCCCTTGTATGTGAGAGTAAGTTTAAGGAAAAAGACTACAATGCCGCTGAACCTATGTTAGCCGACACCGTAGGTGTAAGATACTTGACATTGAGTGAAACTAAAGACAATATCACACTTGATGTTACAGCAATAAAGAGCCTCACAGGTCGTGACCCATTAAAGACAAGACAACTCCATTCGAGTGCATTTGTCTTTACACCACAGTTTACCATTTGGCTCTCAACAAACTTCTTACCGAGAGTAAATGATGATAGTGTATTCAAGTCAGACAGAATATGGGTTATCCCCTTTAATGAACACTTTGACGAGAACACCCGTGATGAGAATCTTAAAGACATCTTCTTGAGCGAGAAGAATAGACCCACTATCTTACGTTGGCTCTTGGATGGGTATAAAAAATACACAAAGGAGGGTTTAACACCCCCGCCTTGTGTAAGAGATGCAACTGCTGAATATGCTCGTATCAATGATAGAATCCTTTGCTTTAAGGAAGATTGCTTGGAAGATGCTCCCGGAGAACAGGTGTCAAATGCTATGATGTATGCAAAGTATAAGTCATGGTGTTCCGATGATGAGAGAGCTTACAATCCGATGGGTACTACAACGTTTTACAAAAAACTTGCAAAATTTTACAACAGAAAAGACTCCAATGGATTTAGGGGTTTTGTGAATGTCAAAATTAAGCAAGGTAATGTTGTAACGATTAAGTAATTTTGGAGAGTACGAAAAGTACAAGAATTTTCAAGGTAAATTTCTAATAATATGATTTTGTATCTATTCAAGTACAAATAGACAAATATTTTATATACAAACTCCCTATAGGAATAAAATAATATACTCTTATATGGGAAATAAACTATCAAAAATTTTTGTCTTTTCGTACTCCAAGTAAAGGAGATGATTTTATGTATATCACACTCGGTGAATTATTGAAGTATCGAAAAATCAAACAGGTGGATGTAAAAAGAGTTTTAAGAGATAAATATAATGTGAACACATCGACTTTTTCTTACCTATGTCATAAAGATGGTGATTGGTTCAGCAAGTATACTGTAGCTATTCAAGAGGCTTTAAGACAAGAGTATGGTATTTATTATGATGGTGTTGTTTGGAGAGGTGGTGAGAATTATGGCAGATAATAAACCGGCTAAGAAACGTGGAGGTGGAGGAAAGAACTCCCCCGTGATCGGTGATAACGGTCTTATGCTTGAACCGGGAGATAATACAAAGTTCCTTAACGTGGGTATGCAACTTTTTACTATGTCAAAGATTGACTTGACCGATCCTGTTCAGGTTCAGGATAGATTAAGGGAGTTCTTTCAGATACACGTTGATGCTGATATGAAACCCACTGTTGCAGGTATGGGTATGGCTCTTGGTTTGAATAGGCAAAGACTTTGGGAGATTAAGACAGGAAACTATCATACAAGCAAATCATTGTCTGAGTTACCAACTTTGTCTACGGAAACCATAAAAAAAGCCTATGAATATATGGAGATTTTGTGGGAAAACTATATGCAAAATGGTAAAATTAACCCCGTTTCCGGTATTTTTTTGGGCAAAAACAACTTTGGCTATCAGGACAAGCAGGAACATGTCATTACACCAAACACCAACATTGACTCAGATTATAACACAGACGACATCAGAAAAAGGTACTTATCCGACTCTGATACTCGACTTTTGACCGACTCTGCAACTTCCGACTCTGACGAGTAATCGACTTTTGCAACTTTCTCGACTTTCGACTTTGGAGGCCGAGCAACTTTCTCGACTTTCTCGACTTTCCGACTCTCACGCAACTTTGCAACTTTCCCGACTTTTGCAACTTTTACAACTTTCGCACGGAATTTCACGGGAAAATCTTGAGAAATCAACACAAAAAGCTACCTTTTCCATCTGGAATTGGTGGCTTTTTCCTTTTGGTACCGGTTACCTTTGTTCTGGCACAGGTGCAACACCTTTCCAAATTCGCTCTATTTGCCGTTTATTTGCCCTTTTTAGCTTGTTTTATATTAAAGTGGTATTGAGAATACCCAAAAGGAAAAGGCTCTAAAAGGGCTTTAAAAGGCTTGTAAAATATATCGATATAATGCTGCATAGAAAAAGCACCCTTTCCGGGTGCTTTTGTTTAGTTTACTACTGATTGTAATTTTTCTTTGATTCCTCTGTTGTGAATTGGCATTATTATAATTGATATTGAGTCATTGCCTACAAAATGTACCGGGGAATTTTCTTTGCCCTGATATATTGTAAACGGTTCGGGATAGTTTATCATTTTAACAAAGTTACTATTGATTGGTACAAAATAATCTTTATTATAACATTTATAAAGCCCCACGGGGTTTTTACTGTTTGCCAGCTCAATATAAAGGAGGGTTTTTGTTAAAATATTGTATTCGCTTGTATCGGCAAGAAAAACATTTTTTATTCCTTGAGGAAGATCGGGTTGTTCTAAAAGCGGGATATTGTTTTCTATTTCCAATTCAAATAATGCTTTACTTATCATAAAAGCGAAATATCCGTTACCGTCCCACAAAAATATTTTTTCTGGCGCTTTGTAATACTTGAGCGGTTTTTTTTTCCGATATTCTTTTTAAGTGCTGCAAGATTTATAATTGTTTTCATTGTTCCGATCTCCTTTAAAATATTTCTTCAAAATAACCGGTTATTTCTTCGCAAATTTCAGAGGGTACCCAAGCACGGGCGGAATCACTACCCCAATGCCCGACTATCTCGCCGGCTCTGGTATCAATATAAATGTTGGGACCTCCTAAAGTTACCCACAATTTAACGCCGATAAGCTCTTTAGAGCTGCTCAAAGTGTACTCAATGTCCAAGACTTCCGAGATATAATCGTATAATGAAGTTGTTTCGCCTTCGTCGTTGATTTGTTCGCCGTTGTAAATCTCTTTAAGTTCCATTGCTATGATGTCAACATAATTCTGAAGCTCTTTCATTTTTCTATCTCCTTTATAAGTTTTTTATATTCTTCAAGTGTAATAATTTCAGCGTAATACATAAAAGAAAGACCATGATATTTTTCTTCAACCGGTAAAAATGTTTCATTTATTGCATTTCTGACTTTCTCGACTATATCCATTATTTTATCTCCTTTATTTTAATATATTAAAGTTTCAAATTGTCTTTTGAACTCTTTTATATGTCTTGTCGTGGTCTGGCTCTTGCCATCCCATAATTGATAGTACCTACCGTCTTTAATTTCTCCAACAATGGTATTATAACTTTGTAATTGTATTACTCCATTGTCAAGCTCTATTATGTGTGCCTTTCCATAAAACGATTTTCTCGGGTCATACCTTGCCGCCATTTCATAAATTTGCATTGTCCATATCTCCTTTTAAAATATTATTTGCGGGACTATGAGCAACATCGCCCAAAGTAGCGCTAAACATATTGCACCGGGTAAGTCTTTTAAAAACTCTCTTTTCATTGTTCCGATCTCCTTTCCCATCTTATAGTTATTTCTTCGCTTTGCCGGTCATAGTGAGCATCAAGTCTTTTATTTTTCAAAAACTGAACAACATCAGACATATAAGCATGTGATATTTGTCTTGTGTAGAAGAATAAACCGACCTTTGCGTTATTGCGTGCGCCTTCGAGAAGAGAAGCAACCATCTTTTCAATTTCTCTTGCTTTTGCTTGCTCATTTGCTTTAATTGTGTTTTCTGATAGATTTCTCAATTCTTCAACGGTAATCATTTGTTGTTCTCCTTTGTTAATGTTATTAAATAGATATTTCTATTTGTCTATATATTACCATAGATTTTTCTATTTGTCAATAGATAAATCTATTTAATTTTATTATTTTCAAATATTTTTTTCTATTTGTTTTTATGTGTTTAAAAATGTACACTTTTTTAAACATAGTACCCGGATACCCGGAGGGGGGAGGGGAGCAAGTGGGGAGGGGGGTAGTTAGTTGCTTGAGTTCCCCAAAAAATAAAAAGAATAAAAAAATAGAAATTTCTATTGACAAGTAGATTTTTCTATGCTATACTCAAGTCAATAAATCAAAAAAGGAGTTATTGATATGACTGAAAAGGATGTAGTAAGAAAGGTAATGGAAGTCAGGGGTTGGAAACAACCAAAGCTGGCTGAGAAAGCAGGTTTCGCAAGTCAATCTAACATCACAGGTTTCTTGAACAACAACACCAAGGGTATAAGATTTGATAATCTGTTCAAGATGCTTAATGCAATGGGTTGTGAAATCGTGGTACGTGATACAATGGGAACAGGTAAAGAGTGGAAAATAGATATGAAAGAAGAATAACCAATAGGGATGGTGAGGGTAATGATTTACTTTTATGCAAGAGTATCGAGTAAAGACCAGAATCTTGCAAGGCAGTTGGAAACAGCTAAGGCATATAAGAATATAGATAGAGTGTTCTGTGATAAACAGAGTGGAAAGAATTTTGAAAGAGCCGAGTATCAGAAGCTAAAAGAGATAGTGGTGTCTGGTGATGAGGTAGTTGTTAAGTCTTTGGATAGGCTTGGTAGAAATAAAGAGCAGACCAAGGAAGAAATCAAATGGTTCAAAGACAAGGGTATTGCATTGAGGATATTGAATTTACCCACATCTCTAATTGATTATCAAGGTCAAGAGTGGATAATGGATATGGTAAATAACATTCTTATCGAAGTTCTCGCCAGTTATGCGGAACAAGAAAGAATTGAAATCAAGTTGCGCCAAGCAGAAGGTATTGCTGCTAAAAAGGCGTCGGGTAATTGGGATGAGTATGGTAGACCTCGAAAAGACCTGCGTGATTTCCAAAAATTCCTGAAAAAACAAAAAGACGGTGAATTAAGTGTTACAGAGTGCTGCAAAGCACTTGGAATAAGTAGAGCAACATGGTATAATAAACTGAAAGAGGTGTGTTAACATGGGATTTATACTCAATATAATCTTTTGGGTGATATTTTTAGCAGTGACGCTTCCAATACTTTGCTACGCTTTCGTTCCGGCTGCTCTGGTTTTGTCAGCGATTGTGATAGGCGGAGTAATACTTGGTATAATCAGATGGAAACTTATGAATAGATAACAATGTGAGCTAAAGAAATAACACCGAGAAAGAGGGGTGAAATCAAGAATAGGTGTCTTTACAAAATAGTATTAAAATTTAAGGAGAGATTTCTAATGAAATGTAAAACGAAGATAATTGGTTTGGTATTATCGATAACTCTTTTATTAGGAACAACAGCATTTGCGACAGTTGGTAGTCGAACAGTTCAGTTGATGTACAATAACATCAAGATAGTGCTTAATGGTAAAGAAATTACTCCAACAGATGCTAATGGTAACGCAGTTGAGCCATTCATCATTGACGGAACAACCTATTTACCTGTTCGTGGGGTAGCCTCCGCATTGGGAATGAATGTTGGTTGGGATGGTACAACAAAGACAGTTACATTAAACAATCCCGGAGTGTTCCAAGGTGGGGTTCAGGTTTATGATGACAAGTATGTAACGATTGAGTTTGCGGGTTGTCGTGAAAAGAAAGATTATTTAGGCTCAACATATTATGCCGATTTCAATATCACGAATAAAACAGATGCTACATTAACCTTCCAACCTAAAGCAATTTCTTTAGATGGAATATCTTATCAGGTTAGTGGTAGTGAAGAAGTAGCACCACAAAGCACGGGCAAGGTATCTTTTTATAGCTATGACGAGATTCTCCCTATAGGTGGAGTTAGCAAAACAAGTGGAGAAGTGTCAGTTATCGATTTTGATAAAATGTTAACAGATGTGTTTGACAGTAGTCATACATATTATGCTAAGTGGGTTAATGTAACACAAAAATAGAATACATATAAATTGAGTGCAATGATTTGCAGAGGTATAAAGGCCTCGTAAGTCATTGCACTTTTTTATTTGGAGGTAATTTATATGAGTAGAGTAAATGGTCAGTTGATAACCTGTGATAGATGTGGTGAGCAGGGGTTCGCAAGATGTATAGGAGAAGGAGAAAGGGATGGAGGTTATACACGGTGGAACAAGTTTGAACATCCCGAAGGATGGAGTGTGAATGGGGGTGACCTCTGCCCCACTTGTACGCGGAAATATGAAGAAATGCTAAAAGGATTTTGGGCGACCGCTACAAACGAAGAAAAGAGGATGTAATATATGAAAAAGAAGATAAACATTTTGGGTACAACCTATACAATCAGTAAGGTTGATGCCGGACAAGACGAGTATATGGATAAGATGCAGTTTGGTGGGTATTGTGATGGTGACTCTAAAGAGATTGTCATACTCAATATGAGAAGTTTGCCCGATTTTGCTAACGAGCCGGAGAAAGTTACGATAAGGCGCGAGAAAGAAACACTCCGACACGAGGTTATCCACGCGTTTTTCAACGAGTGTGGTTTAAAGTGGAATGCTTTACCCACTGATAAGCCTTGGGTTAAGAATGAAGAAATGATAGATTGGATAGCCATCCAGTTCCCCAAAATACTTAAAGTGTTTGTAGAGTTAGATTGTGTGGGTGAATAATATGAAAGACTTGATTTTTAAAATCGCGGAAAAAACAAAAAAGACACCTTCCATACAGGGTTTCACCGATTGGAAAGATGTCTGTCGAGATATATTAAAAACAGATGAATCATTGGCTATTAAATACTTGGTTGAGTTATCCGAAATCTTGGAAAAAGTGATTTTGGAAAACAGATGGTCAGATGAAGAAATCAGAACATTATATAATTTACACAAAAGAGTATTGCTGATTGCAGCACTGTATCACTTCGAGAGTTTCTTGTTATACATCGAATGGAATAGAGAGCCAGAAAAGAAATTCTACCCGCCTCGTAGGAAAGTATTAAAAGAAGTGGTAGATGCTCTACAAGAGCTTGAAGATGATAAACTCGATTTGCTTGCGATCAGCTTGCCGCCGGGTAGTGGAAAAACAACACTTGCTATATTCTATCTTACTTGGCTTGCGGGTAAACACTCGGATGAGCCAATGCTTACAGGTTCTCACTCAAACTCATTCGTAAGAGGAGTTTATGACGAGTGTTTGCGTATTCTCGACCCCAATGGAGAATATTTGTGGAAAGATGTTTTCCCGATGATTTCGGTAGTCAACACAAATGCCAAGGATTGTCGAATAGACCTTGGTAAGAGAAAGAGATTTGAAACATTGGAGTTCACTTCTATCGGAACAGGTAATGCCGGTTTGTATAGAGCCTCTCGCCTACTCTACTGTGATGACCTTGTAAGTGGCATCGAGGTTGCGTTATCGAAAGAGCGATTGGACAAGCTGTGGGAAACATATACAACAGACTTGCGCCAGAGAAAGATTGGCGACCATTGTAAAGAGTTGCACATCGCTACAAGGTGGAGTGTCCACGATGTCATTGGTAGACTTGAGCGAGATTATGGGAATAGTGATAGAGCGAAATTTATTGTTATTCCCGCTTTGGATGATAATGACGAGAGCAATTTTGATTATGCTTACGGTGTAGGCTTTAACACAAAGTTTTATCACGAGCAACGAGGAATTATGGAGGATGCTTCGTGGAGAGCATTGTATCTCAATCAGCCGATCGAGAGAGAGGGTTTGCTATATAGTGAGGATGAGTTGAGAAGATATTTCGAGTTGCCTGAGGGTGAGCCGGATGCGATATTGTCGGTCTGCGATACCAAGGATAGGGGTACTGACTACTGTGCTATGCCTATTGTGTATCAGTACGGGAACGATTATTATGTAGAGAAGATAATCTGTGATAACAGTAACCCAGAAGTTGTTGAAACAAGGCTTGTTATGGAGTTGCTTGCACATAAGGTGCATTTGAGCAGGTTTGAGAGTAACAGTGCCGGAGGCCGAGTTGCTCAAAAGGTTCAAGAGCAAGTGAAAGCAAAAGGTGGCAGAACAAAGATAACTACAAAATATACAACCGCCAATAAGGAAACAAAGATTATAGTCAATTCCCCATTCATAAAAGAGCATTGTTTGTTTAAGGATAACTCGGTGATAACCGATAAGGAATATCGCAGAGCTATGCAGTTCCTATGTTCTTACACAATGGCTGGTAAGAACAAAAACGATGACATTCCGGATGCTTTCGCTCAGTTATCCGAGTTCATACAATCTCTTGCCGGCTCAAAAGTAGAAGTTATACATCGACCTTTCTAAATTACTATATATAGTATTTATTTTTCAAAAAGGTATTGACAAGCTACTATATATGGTATATAATGATATGTGTAGAAATAGAATAAAAGTTTAAGCACAATTATTTGTGGAGGCATAGATGCCTTGCAGATAATTGTGCTTTTTTTATTTATAAATTTTGAGAGGGGTTGAAGAAATTGGCAAGAATAGATGTTCCATTTGTTATTGAAAAACAGCATATTACTCAACCTACTCGTGAGAAATTGGTTGCCGGTGGAAAGAATTACTTTTATGCCACCTTTAAAGTGTGCGAGAAGTGGGAAGATATTGACCACATCAAAGCAGAGTTTGTTCGAGAAGGTGTTGAGCCGAAACTTATGGGGCTTTCCAAAACGGAGAGTGGGTATGAGTGTCAGATACCTTGGGAAGTAATGGCTGACAAAGGTGTATTTCAGGTAGGTATCTTCGGTGGCGACAGATTGCTCACTAATTATGAATATGTGATTGTTCTCCAAGGATGCTGTGGAGAGGGCGGAAAGCCTTTGACACCGACGGAAGATTGGTTTTTGAGAGTCGAGAATGACTTGGCTGAAATGAAAGAGGAAGTCAAAATAGTTTCGGAAATGCAGGAGCAGATGGATGAAACAGTGGCAGCTACCGAAATCATGAAAGCCGATGTAGAGGGATTGCAGCAGCAAATCAATGAAGAAGCGCATTTTAGAGGTTATCTCTCGACCAATGCAAAGATTCAATCTATGGAAGCGACACCAAATGACTTCGCTTATTCAGCAGAAAGCGGCACGAAATGGGTTTATGACGCAGAATTGGGTTGGCAGGACACCGGAACCCCTGTTCCCGACCAGTTGACACCCGCAAGTGATGCGACACCTCTTGTGAACGGAGTTGCAACACCCGGTACATCCAATGAGTATGCACGAGGCGACCACAGGCATCCGAATGACCCGACAAAGGTTAGTTTTACTGACCATGCAAGCGAAGATAAAGCGGGCGTGGTTAAAGTTAAAAGCAATGCGCATTCAAGCTGTCTGTATATGAGCACGGATGGAACGTTGAACTTACTCGAAGCAACCGAATTCGATTTAGGTACTACCATTAGTGCGGTCATCACCACAAAGATTCTCGAACAAGCGGTCAAATTCGTAGGTGATGGATATTATGCAAAGGCTGAAGAAGTCGGGGACATATCCTCTGCACTTGATGAGCTTCACGCATACGCTGAATCTCTAATCGGAGGTGCTGAATAATGAGCATAGCCGACAAGATTATGAGAGCAAAAAACGATTATGACGCAGTGTATGAAGCAGGCAAAAAGTCGGAATACGATAGGTTTTGGGATGAGTTTCAACAGAACGGAAACCGTGCAAGTTACAGAGGTTCTTTTGGAGGCGGCGGGTGGAATCCAAAAACATTCAATCCTAAATATCCAATAAAACCGATAACCTCAACCGCAATATATATGTTTGTGTTTTGCAATTGGGGAGCTTCAGAAAACCTTGACTACCGAAACTATAAACATTTATTTGACTTTAGCGAGGTAACACTTGGCACAAATGTGTTCCAAGACGCTTGGATAGATTACATCGAAGTTGATTTTTCCAATGCTACAAGCTTAATTTCTACTTTTTCGGAAAGTTACAGTGCTGGACATAAAACGCACATAACTCTCAAAGTCAGCGAAAAATGCACAAACTATAACTCTGCTTTCAACACTTGCACAGCTTTGACACACTTGTTCTTTGCAGATGGAAGCGTGATTGCTGGAAATGTCGATGTTTCAAGCTGTCCGCTTGTTGCTGAAAGCCTTGTGTCTGTGGTTGAGCATTTGAGTGGTACGGCTTCGAGCAAGACATTGACCGTTAAGCAATCCGCAATAAACAACGCAGATTGGTCAACGACAAACTACGCAAGTTGGGAAGAACTCAAAGCGACAAAGCCGAACTGGGGCTTTGCTTATAAGTAAGGGAGGTTGCGATATGGAACAATACATTGAAAATAACCGCCTTACAATCGAAGCTGATGAGGGAAAGTGGCTCACAGACGGAGCCGACCTTTATGTAAGAAGGTACGAGTTTCCCGTAGGAGTCGAGGAAAACGAAACGATTTATGAGATAACCGAGATGGAGTATGAAGCAATACAGGCACTACAGATTGAAACCGAGGTTTCTGATTATTAAGAATACACATAAATTTCGATAGAAAAGGGGTGATGTCATTATGGAAACACGAAACTTATATGGAAGAAGAATCATTACAACCGATGCTCGTGAAATAACATCCGGAAATGTTGTATCAGAGATTGAGAAAGCAATGACACATCATACTTTCAATCGAGGAGAGATACAGTATCTCTGGGACTATTATAGGGGCAAACAGCCTATTTTAACCCGTGAGAAGAAAGTTCGCCCAGAAATCTGCAACAAGATTGTCGAAAACAGAGCGAATGAGATTGTTTCGTTTAAGGTTGGTTATCTTTGCGGTGAGCCTATTCAGTACATATGTAGAAACGGTGAAGATTCCGTTTCAACAGGAATTTCCCAGCTTAATGAAATGATGTTCAGTGAAGATAAGGCATCTCAGGACAAAGAGATTGTTGAGTGGCAGATGATATGCGGTACATCATTCCGATTGGTTCTCCCGGATAAAACATATGCTGATGTGGAAGATGATGCACCTTTTGAGATGAGTACATTAGACCCACGTGGCACATTCATCGTTTATGCAAATGATGTTCGTAATAGACCGATAATGGGTGTTACATATTGCACCGATGAGCATGGCACAAACACTTACTCGGTATATAGTGATGTGTGGTTTTGGAAAATCCGAGACGGAAAGATTATCGAGTCAAAGGAAAATCCGCTTGGAATGATACCGATCGTTGAGTACCCGGCTAATACTGCTCGACAGGGTGCTTTCGAGATTGTACTTCCCTTGCTTGATGAACTTAATAACATCGCATCAAACAGAATGGATGGCATTGAACAGTTCGTACAGTCATTTATCAAGTTCATTAACTGTGATATTGATGAGGAACAGTTCAAAGCCTTGAAAGAAATGGGTGGTATTAAGGTCAAGTCACTTGACGGTGCGCCCGCTGATGTTGATATAGTCGAGAGCGAACTTAATCAGAGCCAGACACAGATTACGAAAGATGATGTGTATCAGGCTATTCTTACTATTTGCGGTATGCCAAACAGAAATGGTGGTACTTCGACAAGCGATACGGGTGCAGCGGTAGTGTTGCGAGATGGTTGGTCTTTGGCAGAGGCGAGAGCGAAAGATAGTGAGATTATGTTTAAGAAATCCGAGAAGATGGTTCTTAAACTTGTCTTGAAAATCTGCCGTGATATTGAGGGTACACCGAGCGAGGTGTCCAACCTCAAACTCAAAGACATTGACCTGATGTTCACGAGAAGAAATTACGAAGCAATTCAGAGTAAGTCACAGGTTCTTACAACAATGTTGAGCAATCCTAAAATACATCCTCGTCTTGCTTTTGCTCATTGCGGTATGTTCAGCGATCCGGAAGAAGCATATGCGATGAGTATGGAGTACAGTGAGGAACAGTCAAAGAAAGCGGTCGAAATGATGCAGCAGACGGGTGGTAATCAGGCTGATACCACTGATGATACTAAAGATATAGATGAGCAGTAATGCTTACATATATGGGAGTGAACCCTATAAACGCAAGAGTCAGACAAGACTTAAAAACGGAAAATAGTGCAGAGGGAACTGCCTTGTTAAACGCAGGAGGTATAGGAATGAAACTTAAAGATTTACTTAAAGATGCTTATTCAGACGGTATGAGTATCGAGGACATTGAGTTGGCTCTGGAAAAAATCGAACTACCGGCAGATATGTCCGCAGAGGTGGACAAGCTGAAAACAGCATTGTCAAAAAGTAATTCGGAGGCGGCTGATTATAAGCGACAGTTGAAAGAAAAGATGTCTGCCGAAGAACTCAAGGTAAAAGAAGATGCTGACAAGTGGGCGGATATGGAAGAAAAATATAATGCTCTTTTAAAGAAAGATGCTATATCCACAAATAAGGCTCGTTTGATGGCTCTTGGATATGAGGAAAGTTTGGCGGATGAAACTGCCGAGGCAATGTTTAACAATGACTTGGAAAAAGTCTTTGCTAATCAGAAAAAGCACATTGAGGCCGTTGAAAAGAAAGCTCGTTCAGAAAAAATGAAAGACACACCTAAACCCGATGGTGGTTCGTCATCTGATGTGATGACAAAAGAAAAGTTAAGGGGTATGTCGGCACAGGAGAGATATAACTACTCTGTCGAGCATCCCGACGAATACAAACAGATTTATGGAGGTAATTAACTATGGCTAACACAGTATATGATAATTTTTTCCTCTCTAACGAAGTAGAGGACCAGTACAATTCACATCTCGATTTGCTTCAGTTCTGCACAATCGACAATTCGCTTGTAGGACAGGCAGGTATGAAGCGAGTTATCCACTCTTATCGTGCTACTAACGGTACAGAAAAGCTCACAATAGGACAGGGTAACACAAAGTCAATCGAAGTAAGCTACACACCGGTAGAGTATGAAATCGCTCTCGCACAGAACAGATTTGTGTGGAATGATGAGGATGCTATGAATGACCCGATGCTTGTTCCGGTAGGTATGAAGCACGCAGGTACAGATATGTTCAACACTGTCAACGGTGATGTTTATACAGAGTTCTCCAAGACAGGTATTGAAGTACCGGCAACAGCTTTCAATTTTGATGCGTTTGTTGATGCGGGTGCAGCACTTAACCTTGAGAACCTTGAGGGTGTATATAAGTTCGGTCTTGTTTCTCCGAAGGATATGGCAAAGGTTCGTAAGGCACTCAAGGATGACCTCAAGTATGTTGAGGCATACGCAAAGAATGGCTATGTGGGTACAGTTGGTGACATCCACCTTCATACTAAGGCAGATGCTACAGAGGGTGAAATCATCGTAGCTACAAAGGATGCTGTTACAGTGTTCAACAAGAAGGGTACTGAGGTTGAGCAGGAAAGAGATGCTAACACTCGTGTAAATTCTGCTTTCTCTCGTAAGTATTACTTCGTTGCTCTTACTGATGAGAGCAAGGCTGTTAAGATTAAACTTGGCGCTTAATGAACTAACGGAGGGTGAGCAATATGTCTGATACAGAAAAGTTAATTTTCTTACGTGCAATGGTCGGCAATGAGGCCGATACAACAGAGTGGGGTGATGATGTGTTGCTCACCTATCTTACCATAGCTGGTCGAAAGATTATAAATCGAGCATATCCTTACGATGATACCGTAACAGAAGTACCAAGAAGATACGGGATTTTACAGTGCGAGATTGCAGCTTACTTACTTAACAAGCGTGGTGCAGAGGGTGAAACATCACACTCCGAGAACGGCATTAGTAGAAGCTACGAAAACGCAGATGTACCCGAATCTTTGATGAGTCAGGTTATCGTACACTGTGGGGTGATATAGTGAGAGGCTTGGTAAGAAACAAAAGAGATTTCTATTATGCTCAGTATGAGCGCAAGGAAGAAATCACAGATGAGTATGGTAACAAAACCGGTGAATACATAGTTGTCTATAGTAAACCCATCAAATACAAAGGCAATGTTTCAGCCGCACAGGGTGAGATACAGAGCCGACAGTTTGGCAACAGCGAGAGTTACGATAAAGTAATCACACTTGGTGATATAAGTATTCCAATCGATGAATACTCGGTTCTTTGGGTCGATAACCTCCCTGTTATTAACACTGACGGAACAACAGACACTCCGCATGATTACATAGTCAAGAAAGTTGCAAAGAGTTTGAATGTAACTTCATTGGCAATAAGCAAGGTGATTGTGAGTGGGTAAAACAGTTATCTCGGTTACATTGAGCCAAAATGGTATAAATGATGCCATTAAGCAATTAAATCTTTATAAGAAGAATTTTCTTGATAAAGCAAAAAGATTGACAGAAGGACTGGCTAATATAGGGGTTCGAGAGGCATCAATCAGGTTTACAACAGCTATGTATGATGGAGTTAATGATTCAACGGTAACTCTTGATAAAACACCCAACGGATATGCTATCGTTGCAGAAGGTAAAGCAGTCGCCTTTATCGAGTTTGGTACAGGTGTGTACTACAATTCAGGTGAACCTTACCCCCAGCCTCGACCCGCGGGTATTGTTGGTATCGGTGAGTATGGTAAAGGTAAAGGTAAACGCAGAGCTTGGTATTACAAAGGTGAAGCTGGCTCAAACGGTGAGATGCAGAAAAATGGTGTAGTTAAAACACGAGGAAATCCCGCTGCAATGCCCTTGTGGTATGCAACCGAGGAAATGAGAAGGTCTATTTTACAAGTAGTGACGGAGGTATTCGGATGATAAACATTGAGAATGAAGTGTATAATTTCGTTTCTGAAAAAGTAAGAACCGAATATCCCCAGATATACATGACGGGTGAGTATGTTCAATCTCCCCCATCGTTCCCCGCTACATCGCTCGTAGAAATGGATAACACCATATACAATCTCACTCAAACGAGTAGCGACAATGAAAACCATGCAACAATTATGTACGAAGTTAATACATACTCAAACAAAAAAACAGGTAAAAAGTCAGAGTGTAAAGCAATAATGACACTCATAGATAATCTAATGATACAGATTGGCTTCACTCGTACGATGTTGCAGCCTATTCCCAATATGGATGATGCTACTATATATCGAATGACAGCGAGATACACGGCAATCGTTTCAAAAGATAAAACAATTTATAGGAGGTAAATATCATGGCTATTTCAACATATAAGGTATTTCTTATGAAGAGCGAAGATGGTTCAGAGTATGAGAAGCTCATTGACATCAAGGATTTTCCGGACCTCGGTGGCGCACCGGAAACACTCGAAACAACCACGCTTTCTGATGCAATGCAGACTTATATTCCGGGTATTCAGAGTCTTGAAGCTCTGGAGTTTAACACAAACTACACCAAGGCAGATTTCGATAGACTTAAAGCACTTGAGGGTACAGAGCATTCTTATGCGGTCTGGTTTGGTGGCACAGTTTCAGGTGCAACAGTTACACCTACGGGTATAGATGGAAAGTTTGAATTTAAGGGTCAGCTTTCTGTATTCCCGACAGGTGGCGGTGTAAATGAGGTTGTTGGTATGACAATTACCATCGCTCCGTCTACACCTATTACAGTTGGTGAATAATTTAAATTTGGAGGAAAATTTATATGAGCAAACAGTTGAGATTCATTTATGAGGACAAGGAATATTGCCTTGAGTTCACACGCAAGAGCGTTGAACTTATGGAGAAACAGGGGTTTGTGGCGTCGGATATAACCGCAAAACCGATGACAGTTCTCCCGGCTTTGTTCGCAGGTGCTTTTCTCGCTAACCATCGTTTCGTTAAGAATGAGGTTATCAATGAGATATACTCAAGGATGACTAACAAAACAGAGTTGATTGGTAAGTTGTCAGAAATGTATAACGAGCCGATTATGGCGCTTGTTGACGAGCCGGAAGAATCTGAGGGAAACGTGGACTGGACAGCGAGTTGGTAAGTGGCTCACTGTCTGCTGATGTGGGGAGTGGGCGGAATGCTCACTCCCCTTTTCTCACTTACACGGAGCAATTTTATGAGGTATTCCCTTATTACTTATCAATCGGAATGACATTTGATCAGTTTTGGAATGATGACCCCTCTCTCGCTCGTTATTACAGACGAGCTGCCGAAATCAATGTTGAGAGAAAAAATCAAGAGTTGTGGTTGCAAGGTTTGTATGTGTACGAGGCGATATGCGATGTTGCCCCAATACTACAAGCTATGGCTAAGAAAGGCACAAAGGCTCGACCTTATCCAGAACAGCCATATGCCATAACTGAGAAACAACGTCGACGAGAGGTTGAAGAAAAAGAGCGTAGGGTGGCAGAAAAGGGTAAGAGAATGATGGAAATGTTTATGCGAGCGAGTGGTAAGAAAGACGAAGGAACATCTCAATAGACATAAAGGAGGTGTAGTAATATGCCAGATGTAGATAAATTGGTCTTAGAAATACAAACAAACACGAAGGCTGCGGTATCTGGTATAGATGCTTTAGCGGCCTCATTAGGTAAAATAAAATCCGCTACCAAGGGTGACTTAGGTTTAGGTTCTGTATCAAAAAAACTGAACTCCCTTACAACAAGTGGCAAATCAGCAGTCAACACTTTTGCAAAACTAACAATGTCATTTCATACCCTAAAAAAAGCCGGTAAAGTCATTATGGGATTTATCGATAAATCTCTCGAATACAGCGAAAGTATGAACATGTTCACTGTTGCTATGGGAAAGTTTGCTGATGAGGCTAAAGATTATGCGGAAACCGTTGGTGAAATAATGGGTATAGACCCAGCTGAGTGGATGACTAACCAGAGTATCATTATGACACTTGCAACAGGTTTCGGTGTAGCGAGTGATAGAGCATATATTATGAGTAAAAACCTTACTCAGTTGGCATATGACTTGACATCTTTTGCGGGTGAAGCGGAAGGGTTTACACTACAAGAAGCTATGCAGAAGATTCAGTCAGGTCTTGCTGGTGAACTTGAGCCTCTGCGAAGAGTAGGTTATGACTTGTCAGTTGCGAGATTGCAACAGGAGGCATATACTCTTGGCATCAAGAAGAAAGTGTCGCAAATGACACAGGCAGAAACAGCAGAGTTGCGATATTATGCAATTATGACACAGGTAACTACCGCACAAGGAGATATGGCTCGTACATTGGAGACTCCTGCTAACCAGTTGAGAGTATTTAAAGCGCAGGTCACACAGGCGGGGCGAGCCTTGGGTAATATCTTCATACCACTACTTACAAAGGTGTTACCTATTGTGATAGCCGTAACAAAAGTTTTCAGAATACTTGCTGATATTATAGCGGGTCTTTTTGGATATGAGTTGCCTGAGATAGATTATTCGAGTGTAAATTCATTAGCAGATGGAGCAGATAACGCCTCTACCGCATTGGATGATGCTGCCGAGAATGCTAAGAAACTCAAAAAGTACACCATGGGGTTTGATGAACTCAATGTCATTGACCCAACATCGGGCAGCAAGGATTCAAACAATAACGCCGGTATGGGCAGTAGTTTAGGTTTTGAGTTGCCGGAATACGATTTTCTTGGAGAAGCAAACAATAGTAAGGTTGCTGAGATAGTCGAAAAAATGAAAGAGTGGCTTGGGATAACAGAGGACATAACCTCTTGGTCAGACTTCTTCAATACTCGTCTTGGTAAAATCCTCAGATTGGTGGGTTTAATCAGTGCTGGAATGCTGTTATGGAAGGTATCTAATTCTACCCTTGCGGCGATAGCTACCCTAAAAGGATTGTTAGCAAATCCAGTATATGCGATTACAATATCCGCGATACTTACAATAGTCGGTGTCACAATGGCGGTAGATGGTATTAAGGATGCTATAAAAAATGGGTTGAATAAATTCAATTTTGGAGAAATTTTAGGCGGCTCAATATTAACGGTAGCGGGCGCATCTATCTTTGGTTCAATGTTTGTTACATGGTTTGGTAAAGTGTGCAGCACCAAGATGGTTTTCGCTCTCGCAAGATTGGGCGCAAAATTAGGCGTTGAAACAACAGGTATGCTTGGTGCAGTGTTAGCGGGTGCGACTGCTTCCATTACGGCAGGTATAGCGATGTTATTTGTTGGTATATGGGATGCTTGCAAGAACGGTATAGATTGGTTAAGTGGATTGCTTATAGCAAGCGGTGCGACACTTGCTGGTGCCGGTATTGGTATGTTGATTGGTTCGGTCGGCGGACCTCTTGGTGCGTTAATAGGTTTGGCTGTAGGATTGATAGTTGACTTGGGCATCTTAATTTACCAGAAATGGGATGAAATTAAATCACTGCTTGGTAAAATAGCCGAGTGGTTTAATAACAACATAGTACAGCCTATCTTGGGATTTCTCTCACCTATCACAAATTGGTTCAACGAAAACGTCATCCAACCTATAATTGCGTTTTTTACCCCTGTTTTCGATACCGTGGTTGGTATCGTGGGCGCAATTTACACACAGGTTAGTGAAATAATAGCGGGAATAATTGACGCGCTTGGTGCTATAATTAGCAAAATGATTGAAATTTTCAAAAAAGAAGTTGAGATACTTGTCGCACTCGGTAAAGCATTTAAAACATACATTATCGACCCCTTTGTTGAATGGGCATCAGGTGTAGCTAAAGTGATTAAAACAAAAGTTGTAGAGCCGATTAAAGAGTTCTTCGTTTCCGCAGGCTCTTGGTTTTTCGACAACATTATTAGCCCCATTTGGGAGAAAGTAATGTGGTTGCGAGAAAAAGTCTATGACATATTTAAAAAAGTCGGCATTGCCGTTGTTGATTTCATAGGTGGCTTGTTGAAGTCTGTACTCAATGGTATTTTCGCCCTAATTGAGTCAAGCATTAACTTCTTTATAACAATGCTGAATGGTGCGATAACTATGATTAACAAGATACCGGGCGTTAATATAACGAGGGTAGAGTTGTTGTCGATACCGAGAATGGCAGAGGGTGGTTTCCCCGAAACAGGTCAGATGTTTATAGCTCGTGAAGCTGGACCCGAAATGGTTGGCTCGATCGGTAGAAGAAGTGCCGTTGCAAACAATGACCAAATCGTAGCGGGCATTGCGAGTGGTGTTGCAAACGCTAATACAGAGTCAAACACTCTGTTGAGAGAGCAGAACACCTTACTTAGAGCGTTACTTGAAAAAGAATCAGGTGTATATCTTGATGGGAAAACAATTACAAAGAGTGTGGAAAAACACCAGCGAGAGCGCGGTAGGGTTCTCGTGATGGGAGGTGCTTACTAATGGCTATTAAGGCGTTGGTGTCGGTCGGGGAATTTGATTTCCCCGAACCGGCAAAATACAGTGGTAATACATCTACGATTGTTGACTCTGGTCGAAACACCCAAGGATATGTAGTAGGCTCTGTAATTCGAGATGATGTTGGTAAGGTCGAATTGTCGTGGAGATACCTCACGGTTAAGCAGTGGGCAGACATTCTCAAATGTTTTAGCATTGCAAGAGGCGGTAACTTCTATAATTCGGTTACATTCTTCTGTCAGGACACCGGAGATTGGACTACTCGTGAAATGTATGTCAGTGATAGAAAAGCAGATATGTTCAGGCGCGACCCCGTGACAGGTGAAGTCTTGGGGTACACTGACTGCTCACTAAGTCTTGTGGAGGTGTAATTATGCAAAGTGTATCACAGGCTTGGAAAGACAATCAAAACCAAACACTTGTCGGTGAAAGTTTTGTTGAGATTGCTTTGACATTGACTGACCCTGATGCCTATGAAGATGTTACCGCTACAGACAATGGGGCAATTACTATCTCCAACACAGCACAGACAGTCAGCGAGGTTGAGAAAAATATCGTACCTTATGCTACTCTCGAAAGAAATATGTGGTTGTTAAATGGAAATAGAAAGATAGTACCTGTGAGTAATTATGGGGATTGTGGCTTTATCAGTAAAACCTTTTGTGAGGGTGATGCCATATTCCCCACCCCACCGGTGCTTACTATGAGTTTTTCGGAGGTTCAGAAGAATTTAATACAGGGTGTTACAATCGAATGGGGTACAGCTTATGATGAGTATGCTACCGATTTCACAATAACTGCTTATAATGGTGAAACCGTAATAGGCACAAAAGAAGTAGTGGGCAACACGGATGTAAAGTCTATTGTTTATATGGATATTATTGACTATGACCGTATAACAATAACGGTTAATAAGTGGTGCTTGGCGTATCGAAGGGCGAGAATAAGCAACATTTTACCGGGAATTGAGATAACTTATGCTAAAAAAGATTTGTTTTCTTTTACTCACAAGCAAAGTGTTGACCCTATCTCAGCAGAACTGCCTAAAGCAGAAATCTCATTTGAGATAGACAACTCGGACAATTCATACAACCCCAATAATGCTGAAAGTTTGGCGAAGTATTTAATTGAACAGCAAGAGATAAAAGCAAGATACGGGTTCAAGATAGATGACAGTGTTGAGTGGATAAAATGCGGAACATTCTATATGTCCGAATGGGATGCAAAGCAAAACGGAATGAAAGCTAATTTTACTGCTCGTGGTATCTTGGAGTTTATGACAGACACTTATTACAAAGGCACATATAACCCCGATGGCACAAGTCTTTATGATTTGGCGGTAGATGTATTGACTGACGCAAGCCTCCCCCTATTGAAAGATGGGTCAGTAAGGTGGTTTGTTGATGAGAGTTTGAAAGACATTTACACGGTTGCCCCATTACCCCTTGATACTCACGCGAATTGTTTACAGTTGATAGCCAATGCCGGTGGGTGCGTTATGTTCCCAGATAGAGAGGGTGTATTGCGTATTGAGAAAAGAGTACCAGTAAGTACCGATTATGTAATAAATCCTTTTAATAGCTATAGTAAACCCGAAACAGCTTTATCAAAGCCTTTAAAACAGGTTGATGTAAAGCGTTATAGCTACAATGCGGCAGAAACAGAGAGTTTATTGTATTCGGGCGATATGACACTCGAAGGAACGAAAGACATATTGATACAGTATTCCGGAGTGGCAACGGATGTTAGAGTGATTATATCAGACCGTGGTACTGTTAACTCTGCTAAGTATTACTCTAACGCCTGTGTTTTAAACATCACGGGAACAGGGTACTTACGAATTTATGTTAGAGGAAAAGCACTCGAATCATCTTCTGTATCTGTTATCACCGAAAGTGGTGCAAATGGTGAAACAGTTTCTGTGGACAACCCACTTATCACAAGTCACGAGAATGCGATTGCCGTGGGAGAATGGACAGCAGATTATATGAAGAAACGAATGACGGTTAGTTCTTCGTGGAGAGCTGACCCAAGGGTGGATGCTCTCGATGTTGTTGTCAACGAAGGTGAGTTCACAACAAACAATGTTCTTATGACCAGTGTGGATTTCACATATAACGGAGCATTCCGTGGTAGTGGCGAAGGGAGAGTGATATAAATGGCGAGCTGGGTTACACCAATATTTGACAGAACCCAATCTGATGTAGATTTTGCAATAGCGCAAATCTCCGAGTGGAAAAAGAATGGTTTTACAACCACAGCCGAGTTGAAAGGTTGCTTGAACACAACTGATATGAATCGTATCGAAAGCAACATTCAGTTTTTGTCAGATAAACTGGCATCTTTATATTACTTTTCCGTAGTCAATACAAAGACTTGGAACAGGTCGATGTTACCTACGGTCACAGAGGTTGAGCGAATAGTTGGAAATGTGCGAGAGTTGATAGAGTCATTTTGTCAAAACAAAAGCGCACCTGTTGTTCCTGAAACAATGTTGACATACGAACAGGTTAATCACATTGAGGAAAACTTATATCATATTAAAAAGATTATCGACGATATGGTGAGTTATTTCCGAGAGTGTGGAACATTTAATTGTGGGGAGGAATGATACGATGATTGAGTTTATTGACAAAACATCCGTCGAGAGTGGAACTCCGATAAACCGAGAAAACATGATGGCAATACAAGGTTTTGTCGCAGAAACAACCGTATTCAGGGATGATGGTAGTATTATCAAAACAAACACAAGGGGCGAAACCCTTACCATTGTATTCAATAATGATGGTAGTATTACCAAAACCCTTGTGGGAGAAAAAACAATAACAATGACTATCTCATTTAACGAGAATGGTATCATTGAAAAGAGTATAAGTTAGGGGTGTTTGTATGAGTGAAATAATTGCAAAAGCTATGAATAGTACCTTGGGAACAAACAAGTTTAAGGCGTTTGATGAATTGATGGCTTACAGAGGAGCTGTAGCAAGTGATGAACTTATAACTACTATCGATCAGGCAAGAGGTGAAAAAGTATCCATATTGGGCAACTATAACGGAACAGGCAATAAGGACATAACATCAGTATCTCGCGATATTATATCCTTCCGCGTAAAAGTCAAAGGAACTGTTAAAATCACATTAGGTGTGGAGGTGTGTGATAATAGTAAGATAGCTGACCGTTGTGCAACAGGAGTTGTATCACTATTTAAAAACAACGAACAGATTGCTACCGGTTCTTATCGCTCTGATGGTGGTACACTTTCGTCAGGTGAGTCACCTGTAAAGCACGATGTAGTATGGTACGATGTACCTATTGACACTGAGGATATTTTTACAATAAGATTAGCGGTTAGTACAGACTTCCCCAGCACAGCAGACCTAACGGGTTATGTCGCCATTACCTCAGCTATTATGATTAAAGGTACACTACATGACTACATAAAAGTAGAGCTTATATAAAGGAGGGTTACGAATGTTTATACAAATTGGTTCTAATAAATTTAATGTGTTGAATCTGTATACATCGACAGATGCGTATACTGTTCGTATCAGTAAAGAATTTGAAAACGAAATCGACGATGGTTTGGGGAAATCCCTTGATATAACAATACAGGACTGCGAAACAAGTTATATTATTAGAGGGTATGATATAAGGGGTAAAGTTATTTGGGATAAGTTTATCGATTATACCATTGCGTTAGAAACCAATGCTGTCATTATTACCAAAACCGAATTAGACTCTCTCAACGAACAAATAACCAACTTAGAAATCGCTTTATGTGAAATATACGAAAGTCAGGAGGTATAAATTATGGCTGCAATTTATGCTAACCTTATCAGAAAAGGTGTTAAAACAATCGAGGATGTTCCGGAGAAAATTCGAGAGGCGGTACGAGCCTTATTGGAGGGTGAGGAATAATGTCATTACATACAGTTGCCCTCTTTATCGGTGAAATAGGTGTCTTGCTTGGTGTTATCATTCCTATCATAGTATGGATAAGGAAGATAGCCAATGGAACGAAGTGTCAGTTGCGAAACGAAATGTTGCACATTTACTATCACAATAAAGACAATAAACAAATTAGGCAATATGAGTATGAGAATTTCGTTTTTCTATATGAGGCATACAAGGCACTTCACGGAAATTCTTTCATCGATAAGATTTACGAGGAAGTACAATCTTGGGAAATCATAACATAAGGAGATCGGATATGAATTTCAAACAGGCACATACATCAAATTTTCGAGTAGGTAGAACCCAGCCTATTCAATTCATTGTTATTCACTATACGGCAAACAATGGTGATACAGCCAAAAACAATGTTGATTATTTTGCCAACAATCCTAACCTTGCGGCCTCAGCACATTATTTTGTCGATGAAAAAAGTGTGTGGCAATCCGTTAAGGATAGTGACACTGCTTATCATTGTGGCACATCAACAGGCTATAAACACCCATCTTGCCGAAATGGTAATAGCATAGGGATAGAGCTTTGTTCGAGAAAAGATAATAGTGGTAACTATTATTTCAAAACCGAAACAATCAAAAACGCAGCAAAGCAAACGAAGGAACTTATGAAACAGTACAATATCCCTATTAAGAATGTGATAAGGCATTATGATGTTACAGGAAAGAATTGTCCTGCACCCATGGTAAAAGATGAATCTTTGTGGAAGGAGTTTTTATCTATGCTATCCGATAAAACAACAGCAAAACTTGTTTCCGGAAACGATATTGTTTGGGAGCTTATGAATGGTAAACACAAAGTGAAAATCACGGAGGTAAAGAAAGCGGTCACTGCCTTGGATAAAGCCAAGAACAATCCCGATTATGCCTCTCTTTATTGGATATTGTATAAGCTGGTGAATGGCAATGAATAAGAAAAAGAAAAGCCTGTTCAGTAAGATTATCGTTGTTTCGGTGATATTGCTAAATGTGTTATTCACCCTTGCGGTCTTGGCAATCTTTCTCAAAACATCGAGTGAGCCATCGGGTTTGATAATAGCATGGTTTTCATTCACAACCGTTGAATTATGGAGTTTAGCGGGGATAAAAAAAGCTAAAGAGAAAAAGGAGAATGATTATGATAATTAACATTTTACTTGGAGCTATTGTACCTGCCATTATGCTCGTAGTAGCAGGTTATCTCATTAAGACATATCGCACCGAGAATGTCATTAAGTGGGTAAATATTGCGGTAAAGGCGGCAGAGCAGTTATTTAAGCATGGGGAAAATTCCGAAAAGTTTGAATATGTAACATCATTCATTGCTGAGAAGTTTAAAATCTCTACAGATGATTTGAAAAACCTCATCGAAAGTGCTGTTTATGAACTAAAGGAATAGAAGAAAAGAGAGTATGATTATTTCATACTCTCTATTTCTATAACGTAACTGAACACCGAATAATTGGTTATGTATATCGGGGTTCGTATACTGGTTTTTTGGTGGAGCAAATAATCAGTATACGAACCTTTGAGTTCCACTTGATTATTCGCACTTGTGTTGAAATTTAGCACTATTCTCCTTCCGCCATTGTCGGTGTCATAAACATAAACAGAATGCACTAAGCTATTGATGATTGTTTTCTTGTATTCCCGATCGTTTATATCTCCATTGCGGAATTGTTCTAACCAATAGATGATTTGTGGTTTGGTCAAAACAGGTTTTTTCATTTTCTCATATTCGAGATTTTCAAGAACATCACTCTCATAGTTTTCGAGTTCTGTTAATTTATCTCCAATACTCTTATTAGCCACTCCGTTTGCAATCATATCCACAATGTTTTTTATTTGTTTACGAGTTTTACTTAACTCATCCTCATAGTATTTTAACATAGTGGTATCTTGCATTTCGGTATCTAATAATTCGATAGACTTGGTGGCTATCATCTCAATATTTTCATCTGTTAAGACTTGCTCGACAGTAGTTTTTACAACTACTTCTTCGAGTGGGTCTTTTTGTTCGTTCTTTTTATCACATTTACCGTCCCTGTGAGTAGAGCAAACATAGTAGTAATGTTTTTTACCCAATCTTGCAGTACCACTAACACCGACCATAGTGCCACCACAATGTCCACAAAATAGTTTACCGGACAACAGGTATTCTATATCAGCTTTGCCTCTTGCTCTCGATGTGTAGTTCTTTTTTAAGAGGTCCTGTACTTTCTCAAACAATTCCCTATCCACAATGGCAGGTACTCCGTTTTCAACAACAATATCTCCGTGTTTATAAGTGCCTATATATTTCTCATTGCGAAGTATTCTCGCAACGGCATTATGACTAAATTCTTTACCATTGGATGTTTTATATCCTTTGTTGTTGCAATACTCAATAATTTCCGATGGGGTTGCTCCGGAGGCATACATATTGAATACTTCAATTACAATCTTGGCCTCGAACTCGTTTATCTCAAATCGTTTATCGGGTGTAATTTGATACCCCAAAGGTCTACCGCTACCATTAAATTTACATTGTAGGGCATTCTCGGTCATTCCCCGCCTGATGTTCTGCGATAGGTTGGCAGAGTAGTATTCAGCCATGCCCTCTAACACTGATTCTAATATAATACCTTCCGGACTATCTGATATGTTCTCTTTTATAGACACAACCTTTATGTTGTGTTTTTTTAGTATATTCTTATACATTGCTGAATCATATCGATTACGAGCAAATCGGTCTAATTTATATACCAGCACCAAATCGAACTTACTGCTCTTTGCATCCTTAATCATTTTTTGGAAAGCGGCACGATTGTCTGATTTACCGGTTAAGGCTCTATCACAATATTCTTCTAATATAATATAGCCGTTTTTAGTGGCATACTCATGACACTCTCTTAATTGAGCATCGATACTTTCATCTCTCTGGGAGTGGCTTGAATATCGAGCATATATGACTGCTTTTTTCATAATATCACTCCCCTTTTTTTAGCATTGTTTCCTCATAACGATATGCAGCACTCATAAATTCGTGTCTTTGTTTTCTATCTAATGACCTAAAAAGACGAATAATATCTCTCTCGTCATCATCCAATGCAAACTCTGTGTTTGGAAGTGTGGGGCTGACAGAGGCTTCCTCGTCATCAAAGAAATCCATAACTGTGCAATCAAGGTATTTTGCCAATTTAACTATGACATCACCTTTTGGCACACTTCCTTTATTCCACAGGTTTACTTTGCTGCTGCTCAATCCTATATCCAAACACACTCTCGTAGGAGAAGTGCCTTTTTCATTACAAATACGTTTAAAGTTGGTAGCAAAACTCACAAATAAAACCTCCTCTTTTTGTTCAATATTACCAAAATTCAATAAAATCTAATTATGGACTTGACAGCAATCTACTTGCAGATTATAATAATAACCATGAAATCCATTTTTAGATTTGACAATAAGAAATCGAGCCATTCAAATCGATATTGTTAATGAATGGCGCTCAACATTATTATTGTTATTACTCACTTACAATGATAACTCGTTTTTCGGATTTTGTCAAGTCATATTTTGGATTTTCATATAGAATTTAGAAAGGAGGCGGGAGTTTTGCATAACATCAAGGAAAGGCTTGCTGGTATGGGTAAGTCACAGGTGTGGTTGCTAAAGAAGTTGCGAGAACGAGGCATTATAACCCAGCCACCGCAGTTAAGCAACATTATCAATGGCGTTTACACCTACCCCAAGGCAAAGCATATTGGGGAAATGTGCGACAAAATACTCACGGAGGCAGAACACGATGCGACTGACGGATAATCAAATCAACGAATTGGCAAAAAGCATAGCTAATTCAGTCAAGGCGTTTTATGATGACCCCAACAACCAAAACGCATACCGCGAATGGCATTTAAAACGCTATGGGTGTTTACCCGAAGAAAAGGAGGTTGTATGAGAAAAGCTATTTCTTGTATCGTACTCTCAACAATAGTGGCGATGTCTTTATCATCAGCAATAGCAAGCGCCCCTGTAGCAAGAGAGTGTGATATATCAGAAGAACAACATCTTATGCAAACCGAACCGGTTGTCGAAATCATATCACTTGGAGAATGCAAAATCTCCGCATATTGTAAAGAGAACTACCCCCATATCTGCAACAATGGAGATAGTTCCCAAACAGCAACAGGTACTGTCCCCTTGGCAGGCAGAACAGTAGCCGTTGACCCAAAAGTTATCCCTTATGGTAGCGAGGTCATAATCAATGGACACACATATATAGCCGAAGATTGTGGTGGTGCTATTAAAGGGAATCGAATTGATATACTTTTCGACACTCATCAAGAGGCGATAGAGTTTGGTATTCAATACACTAACGTTTCTTATCTCATAAAGGAGAGTGTGTAATATGTGCCAATTATGTGGTCGCTATCCATGTGACTCACGATGCCCTCACGCACCAGAACCCACAGTGGTTTGTGAGTGCGATAATTGCGGAAAAGAAATTACAGAAGGCGAAAGAATGTGGAAATTCGACATTGGCATTGTTTGCGAGGAATGTGTTAACACTTGCAGCAAACAAGCAGAAGTAGAGGAAGATTTTTAATATTGGAAACGACCAAAATCACCGTTAAACAGGTCGATGGCGAGAAAAACCAATACAAAAGCAATGAAGCCTACGAGTATGCAAAGAATGGTGCGTTTCTCATTGCGACACCTTTCGTTATCTTCTTTCAATTCCTTAATTCTCTCATCTTTTTCTTTTAACAATTCGGAGTATGAATTAAGGGTAGTTTCGATAGGAGAAGCTATGGGTGGTTCGTCGGGTTGTTTCAAACCTACTAACTCATCGAGGGAAACACCCATGCCGATCGCAATTCTCGTGATGGTTTCAAATGTAGGATTGAGAGTTCGTTCACTAAACACTCTCGTGACGGTTGCGAGTGGTAAATCGCACACCTTGGCGATTTCAACATTCGTCAAATCTTTTTCCTCTTTAATCATTTTTAATTTCTCTACGTATGGCATTATTAAAGGCCTCTTTTCTTGGAATAATCAAATGTGATAAAGGTTACTCATTTTTGAATATCAGCTTTGAGTGAGAAGTGTTTGAAACTGATATGTCATTACTCATTATTGCGTATTGTTTCTACCGAAACGGCGAGTTATACTTTCGGTCGAGAACAAAAAGCAATTCCTATTATACATTTGATTTTAAGAAAAGTAAACAGAATTTTTAACGAAAGGACTACAAAATGAACAACAAAACATTGGGTAACACCTTTGAAGATGAGTTGTGCAACATTCTTTCAGAGTGTGGGTTCTGGTCTTACAATATGGCAGTGAAGAAATCCGGTCAGCCGGCAGATGTTATTGCGGTAAAGAACCACAAAGCATATCTGATTGATGCAAAAGTGTGTACTAATAACGAGTTCCCTTTGAGCCGAATCGAAGAAAACCAAGACCTTGCAATGGACTTGTGGAACGAATGTGGCAACGGAATAGGGTGGTTTGCTCTTAAAACCGATTTCGGAATCTTTATGCTTTCGCATTATGTAATGAAAGCATGGCGGAACAGTCATTCTTCGTTATCACCCGCGGATATATTTGAAATGGGAACACCTATCGACAAGTGGGTGAAGAAATGCCGATAAACAAAGGTTTAATGTCGAGTAATTCACAGGAGTGGGCAACACCGCAGGTGTTTTTCGATGAACTTAACAAAGAGTTCAAATTCACTCTCGACCCATGTTGCACACCTTTAAACAAAAAGTGTGAGAAATTCTACACAAAAGATGACGATGGATTAACAAAGGATTGGATAGGAGAAACCGTCTTTTGCAATCCGCCTTATGGTAGAGAATTGAAAAAATGGGTTGAAAAATGTCACACGGAATCATTAAAAGGCACTTTAGTGGTAATGCTCATCCCAGCGAGAACGGACACATCATACTTTCACGATTATATATACGGGAAACATGAGATTCGTTTTATTCGTGGTAGATTACATTTCAATGATACGAAAGGGGGCGCACCTTTCCCATCTATGGTGGTTGTGATGAGAGGTGACGAACAATGCAAGTAGTCATCAGCAACAACATTAAGATACAACACCCCACTGATGAAATCATCGAGTGGTGCAAAACAAATCTTACAATCGACAACCCTGATTATGCGAAAAAAGTACGAATGGGTTTTTGGGTAGGAAGCACACCTAAAAAGCTATTTCTCTACGAGGTTCACGGTGATACTTATGTATTGCCCTATGGCACTCTCAAAGAAATATCTTCAATGTTAAATGGTAGCAGTGTTACAACGGATTTTATCGACCCTATTTCGATAGATTATGACAAACCTATCTCTTTATACTCTTATCAGCAAATTGCCGTAGAACAGGCAAAACAAGGCTTGTATGGAATACTCCAAAGTAAAGCCGGTAGCGGTAAGACAAGATGTGGTTTGGCGCTTATCAAAGAATATGGCAGACGAACCTTGTGGGTAACACACACTAAAGACCTACTCAACCAAAGTAAAAAGGCAGCGGAAGAATTTTTCGACAAAGACCTACTCGGCACAATCTCCGAGGGCAAGGTAAATATTGGAAAAGGAATCACCTTCGCTACCGTTCAAACCCTTTCTAAACTCGACCTATCCCAATATAAAAATCTATGGGATGTGATTATCGTCGATGAGTGCCATAGAGTTTGTGGCTCTCCCACACAGTTGACTATGTTTGCGAAAGTTCTAAATAGCTTGGCAGCAAGACACAAATATGGTCTATCTGCCACAGTACACAGAGCAGACGGAATGATTAAAGCGACCAAAGCCTTGTTAGGTGATGTTGTTTATACCGTTCCTGATGAGGCCATAGCTGATCGTGTAATGCAAGTTGGCATTAAACCGGTTGGTACAGGTGTAAAAATCAGCCGAGAGTGTCTTAACACTGATGGTACTTTGAACTACGCAAAATTGATTAACTATTTATGTGAATGTTCCACACGAAACGTTCTCATTAGAGATAGTATTGTGAACGAATCGGACAAGTCTTGCTTGATATTATCTGACAGATTATGTCATCTTGAAACACTCTTACATCTTCTTCCTCCTGAGTTAAAAGATAAAGCAGTAATGATAAGTGGAAAGATGACTACCAAGAAAGGCAAAGCCGAGCGAGAGCAAGCTATTGAGGATATGAGGACCGGCAAGAAACAATTTCTCTTTGCTACATACAATCTCTGCAAAGAAGGCCTCGATATTCCAAGGCTCGAAAGATTGTTCTTGACCACCAATCAGAAAGATTATGCGGTAATTACCCAGAGCATAGGTAGGGTTGCTCGTACATTTGAAGGTAAAGCTAACCCGGTTGTGTATGATTTTGTTGATGACATAGGTTACATCGTGAAATCGTACAAGAAAAGGTGTGCTACCTACAAGAAAAATAATTGTTATTTTTTGGAGGACGCAGAGTAATGCGATTTTATAACAACAGACCTATCCGGCTAATCGAATGTTTTGCCGGAATTGGCAGTCAAGCAAAAGCATTAAAAAACATTGGTGTCGAATTTGAGCATTGGCGAGTTTGTGAGTTTGATAAACACGCAATTAACTCATATAACGCAGTGCATGGTACAAACTTCACAACAAGTGATATTACAAAAATAACCGCCAATGACTTGGACATCACCGACACAGACCATTTCACTTACTTACTTACATACTCATTCCCTTGTCAAGACCTTTCAAACGCTGGCAAAGGTAGGGGTATGGAAAAAGGAAGTGGCACAAGAAGTGGGTTACTGTGGGAAATAGAAAGGTTGCTCAACGAATGTGATGAGTTACCACAGGTTCTGCTTATGGAGAATGTGCCGCAGGTACACAGTGTTAAAAACAAGGAACATTTTGATAAGTGGATAGCTTTCTTGGAGAGTAAAGGGTACTCAAATCATTGGCAAGACCTTAATGCCAAGAATTATGGTATTCCACAGAACAGAAACAGATGTTATATGGTATCGATTCTTGGTGATTATTCCTTTGAGTTCCCGAAACCCATCCCTCTCACATTAAAGCTGGGAGATATGTTGGAAACAGAAGTTGATGAGAAATACTACCTCTCTGACAGAGCAATTCAAGGTAGAGCAAATTCGAGTTTCCGACAGTACAATTTGGAACGAAATTGTGTGAATGATAGAGATATTCACCCCACTATATTAGCAAGATTTGAGGGTGCGCCAACACTCCTAAAAGAAGAACCTCGTAAGTTAGTAGGGGGGGCAATCGTGAGTAAACAAGGAAAACAGATAGACAAACTCACCGACATAGCAGCCACCCTAATGGCAAGAGATTACAAAGGTTTTGGTAATCAAGGGATGACGGGTGTTGTCGAAATAACCAAGGAGGAAACGGAATGTCAAGTGAATTAAAAAGAGCGTTGTGTAATGAATTGCTCGAAAACAACCTTGTAGAAGAACACGATGTAATCCGCCACTCTTATACTTCCAACCGTTTGTCAAACGGAGTCGAGAATATGGCGAGAACCGAGAGCAAAGAAAAGCTCTCGCCCACTCTCGATACAAGATGTGATTGTTTGGGTGTGGTAGTCAAAGAGCCTACTGCGTTGCAAAAGGAAGTTTGTAACAAGGCTATGGAAAATAACTTGATGATACCCTATGACATCATCGATTACACCTATTCTAATGCAAGGCTTTCCGAGATTATGAGCGGACATATTAGAACTAAAAATAGCACGGATAATCAAATTGCAAACACCTTAACAACGAATGCAGAGAATATGGGTGTTTGTGTACCGGGCGAAATAAAGGTTGTTGGGAATTATTCACCCTCTGGTCATGAGGCATCGAGAATAGTTCATCCAGACGGTGTATCACCCACAATAAAAGAAAACCACGGCACAGTTACTGCAACCGTTGAACCCTCATTGAGAATCAGAAAACTCACACCTAAAGAATGTTGGCGTCTTATGGGATTCGATGATGAAGATTTCAACAAAGCTGAAAAAGCATGTAGCAATTCCCAGCTTTATAAACAGGCAGGTAATTCGATTGTTGTAAATGTTCTTATGGCAATATTTAAAGAATTATTTGCCCCAAAAGAATCAATGTCAAAATGGTTAGATGACTTATTAAATTAAAAGGAGATTTTTATAATGTTTGAAAAAGTTTCGATGGCTCACCCGGACAAAATAGCAGACAGAATCGCTGGCGCAGTAGTTGACCTCGCTTATGAGGTCGAAGAAAACCCGAAGATTGCGGTAGAGGTGCTTATAGGACACGGTGTGTGCCACATCATTGCCGAAAGTTCAGTTGAGCTGGATGTTGTGAAA
>JAEIGA010000852.1_pt1 | contig 45241 bp, 62 predicted proteins | sample 9270691 | NCBI WGS metagenome assembly JAEIGA01 (sample SAMN17057246, study PRJNA624740) | gut metagenome | biome: biome; isolation source: fecal sample | host: Bos grunniens | place: China: Xizang | collected 2019
CATCTTTGCACCGCAGTTGGGGCAGTAGTCCGACAAAATAGGAGAAGAATACCATTCGTCTTGGTCGCATCTACCAAAAGCGTCTTTCCCACATTCTGAACACTTGTACCACCATTTAGAATCATATGGTCCGAATGTTTCATCGGATTCATAACCTTCCCACCGCCCATGCACCAATTCCACGGCATCCACGGTGGGGGCATTGACTATGGCTCTTCGTGCAATCGCTACGCAGTCAGCCACTATCTTTGTTTCTGTGTCAATCACTGGTCTGCGGAACTGAATTTCTTCAAGCAACGCATTGGCATCAATCAGCCGCTTTTCATTTGCCATCTTCTGCCCTCCTGTTCCATGCTTCGATTGCCGCTTCCTTATTTCTGCGCTCGTTTTCTGCACCGCATCCATCGCACCATATTTTGTATCTGCTCAAATCTCCTTGATACCCATCAAATGGGTCATAGTAGCTTTGCCGTATATCTCGGTTACCACAAAACGGACACGGTTTCAATTCAGCCATCTTCTGCACCTCCTAAAAGTTCCGGGTTGTCGTGGATGTTGCCAATGACCTCAATCCACACTTTGTCGCCCACCTTGTTTTTAGCAACAAAAATATCAAGCGGCAATACGCACTTTCCGTTGTTGAACGGGATATTGTAGCTTGCAATATCACTATCCCAAATCACATCACCAACGCAAATTTCGGGGTCAAGGCACACACGAACAATATCACCTTCAAAAATCTTCTTGCCGTTCTTATCGGTCAGCCCGGTAAACTGACCAACTGTTTTGGATTCCACGGAACCAAATTGCAATGCTTGGTCATACGATAAATCTTCATTGCTTGTGATGATTATGTGTTCTTCCATTTCATCACCATAGAATTGCGTTTGCTTATAATAACAGCCGAACACCCATTCACCGTTATCAAACCGCTTTCCCCGAAATAAAATCTCACGCATCCTTACCCCTTCTTTCCTTTCTCTCTGTGCAGTCCTTACCCGGTGGGCAGAGTCTGCGTTTGTTTTCTTTCTCTACAGCGAAGATGAGAGAACGGGAGAGAAAACCGGTGACCCATCCAAGCAGATATCCGATCAGGAACCAAATCCATATTAAGGTAGTCATACGCACTCTCCTTATCTTCTATAACGGGTAACGCTGTTGCAGATAGTTCTTAACTCACCATCAAGCAACGGAGGTCTACAGGCCGTATTGTTGGCATACTGTAATTCACGGTAGATTTGCCCTTTGGTGTATCCAATGGAATGCATCATACCGGCTAGGGATGTGAGGCAGATGTTTCTGCAACCGTCCGGGATCACCGGATAGTTGGGTCTAATCTTCACTCGCTTGCTACCTTTGGGGCTGTCCCATTCCGGGTTATAGATGCGAGGCGTGACCGAGGTTGTTTTGCTTTCCCTGATTTCCGGGAAGTATTTTGCTACGATGGTATCCAAAGCCTCTTGGTTTTCTTCTACGTGGTAGCAATTTGTATACATATCTCCGGTCATAATGAAGAACCGAGCAGTCTTATACATCTCAACGCCATTCAGATTATTCTTGCCCTTAAATGGTATATCACCCTTCAAAAAGATGTGTAAACCAGTACCACTCTTGGATACTTCGGCATAAGTTTCGCACAAACGCAAAATATCACTAGCTAGATCTGACGCGGAATGGATGTGTATTGTACCCTCGGTAAGACTCGTCAAATCTAAAGTGTCAACCGCATCATCCAGGTCAATACCTACGATTCCATTGTCGTTGAACACAAACCCAATGTAGTCGTAATAACCTTCCTTCACCGCCCGCCGAGCATCCTCAAAGGTTGCCCATGTATTCGGGTTGGTAGAAGACGCTGGGAAGGGTCGGTTGGCTTGCATAGGCACTTTGCTGTCGGCATTGGCACACACCCATTGGTCTAGTTTCCTAAGTTCCTCGGGGATGTTGTCATACATCATAATAGGCCCCTCTTCTTGGCGATTTTTCGCTCGGTGACGTTAATCAAACTCCAAAAGCGATCTTGAGACACGCCCTTGGTTTTTGCCAGCAAATAGATTTTATCGGCAATGGTATCGCCGGGACGATATAGTTCCGAGATGATATCCATGTTCTCCGGGGTGTAATGCTTCAGCACATTGTGACAGGCACTCCAGTTCTCACGATCAGCATCGCTATTGAAGATAGGATGACCACCATGACCCTCGTCCAAGGTCTTGATGTAGTAACGGAGACAATGTCTCACATATTCAGAATAATAGGGTTTCATTTAGATTCACCTCCACATTGGGTATTACAAATAATTCTGCCACTTTGGCACTTTGGAACTAACATGAATTGCAGCTGGTGGTCTACCAGTTTGCACATCTCCCGGACAAGATCCCGGATTTCCCACTGCGCCCTGGTGCAGAGGCGTTCATTCGCCATATGAATCAGTTCCCGCAGATTACAGGACAGATACAGAGAGGTGGCACAGCCGTTGGGGAGGATGTACCGGGCATCCTCGTTGGGAACACCATATGCTTGCAGTCCGTTGTACCAACCTTCGATTCGTCCAATTTTGATATCCATATTACAGTCCGTATCGATGCTCTTGGGTGTTACAAACTCAAAACCATCCTCGGAGCAGTAACGCTGACTGCGTTGGGTGAAGCTGCAATGGCGATGTCTCACCAACTGATGGGAACAGGCTCTGGAGATACCTTCAATTTTGAAGGTAAAGTAGATATGCTCGAAGACTGAATGATGACCACCTTTATAGAGGTGTTCCACCAGCTTCATAGAATTCTTAGGATCACTGTCATAACAGATAGAAGCAATCTGTGCAATCGTTTCTACTGGGTTAGGGGTTGCTTGTACAAGAGTTACTTTCATTCCAATCTTCCTTTCCGGGAATGTCGATCATTTCGGGTTTATTCTTGTGAGTCCAAATTGCACAGAGGATATTCCACATGAATGCTCGGTCATGGGGTTCGTCTTTATCACCTCTGCGATACTTGCAGTAGTGTCTCACTGCACTATCGATATAGCAATGGAGGAAGATGCCCTTTCGCCAGTTGTTGTCGCCGTATTTAACGGCTCCATCTTCAAAGTGGATTGCTACTTCAAGAATGGCGGAGTAGAAATCTCCATCGCACTCAGAGTCAACAAATTCCTCTAGTGCATCCTCCAAAAAGCCGGTATCTCCAGTACATAAGTACAGATGGATACTAACTAAGATTTCATCCCCTGTCCACGCACCGAGGACATCCAAAGGGAGTAAATCACAGCGTCCTTTGCCTTGTGCAATATCACGAACTGCGCCCGTGGGGAACTCTCTGCGTTCACCACTATCGTGTAAAATCATTTATATCATCCTTCCTTTTAGATTTGGGTGGGGAGAAATACCTCCCCACCAACATTAGATTAGTTCCCCAAAAGTGCGTTGAGATCCAGGCCAGTTGCCTTGGGAGCGGCAGTAGGAACACCGTCAAAACCATCAGCGGGAGACTTATCACCCAGGTTGACAAAGGTCATCATCTTAGTGGGATCCTTAGTGGAAGGAACCTTGTTGTAGACGACTTCTGCACGGATGTAGTGACCAACCAGTTCAACGGGATCGACATCCACCAAGTCGAAATTATTCATCGCAGTCTTTGCGAAGAAGCTGAATGCACCGAGTGCTTTTTCATTGGGAGTGTTATCCTGGTTCAGCAAACTGAATCTCTCCTGACAGGACAGACCTTTCACATTCTCCAGAGTGAAGATCACCTTGCCGAAGTCTTCATCGTACTCAGCCTTTGTGATCTTCAACACCTGTACACCTTCGGGAATAAGCTGGAAACCAGCGGTCATGGGAATTCTTGCCATAATATTTGTCCTCCTAAAATTAAATAGATTTTGTGTTAATACGATAGGTTTCTTTTTCGCGGGAATACTTATCGAACAGACCGTCTGCTTGGATGGCAGCCTTGTCAAGTTCATAGGATACGCTCTTGCTCACAGACCAGATGTACCGACCACCCTTGTGTTCCACAGCAATGTCGTGGGGTCTAAATGCTCCCACAAGGGTCTTTTTGATTTGTTCGGTTACTGCCTTAAGCCTTTTCTCTTGGTCGGCTACAGAGGCGTATACGGCTTCCAGTTGGGTTTTCAAATTCTCCGCTTCAGCGATCAAAGCGTCGATGTTTGTATCCTCAGAAACATCATTGGTACGCAGAGCCTTGAGGATGTCAGCATCTTTCTTCTCATCGTAGTCCGGGCTGATGCCGGTGACCACGTGGTTCTGCCACCATGCGTTCGCCTGTGCCACCTTCCACCCGAAGTCTGGGTAACGCTCGGATACCTTGAACTCCACTGTGATGGTGTTATTGGCAGACGGGATGAAATTCTCAGGATGCTCATAATCCTTAGGCTCCAGGAACGATGCCACCATAATCACATCATCCACACCCAGCAGATACGCATAGAGAGCCGCCTGTAGGGCGTAGTATTCGGGGACATCATTAGCCCAATCCTCAGCCCTTTTGGTCGTTTTGAATTCCAGCACCGCCTCAGGCTTTCCGTTCTCATCATCCAAACGGCTATCCCACATGCCACCCAACACCGGGGTATCGCCGAAGAAGTCTCCCCAGGTTTTCTTGAAGTAATCCTCTCCGTAGATGTCCGTGGGGGTCTTCAGGTTGTACATGCCGTAAGCACTACGCATATAAGCGATTTGCTTCGGTTCAATTGTTTTACCGGCAATGGTGTAGATAGTGTCTGTGAACGGCTCCTGATAGGTCTTAGTGATTTCACACCATGCAGCAAACGGTGTAGACCAAGGGTTCAAACCAAGAATAGTTGCCAGACGGGTTGCGGTAATTTTCTTGGGTTTCTTAGGTGGTGTCACCTCGAGGTGACTGTCAATCCACTTCATTTTCTTCCTCCTTTTCTAAACATACTGGATCGTCGTAGTCGTATTGGGCAAAGAAATGGTTATCCACATCATCTGCCTTTTCAGCAGCTTCTTCCAGCGAGTTCGCCCACACTTCACAGTATCCTGTGAAAGGAATCTTATATAACTTACTATCGGTCATGTTTTTCACAGCCTTTTCAAGTCTTGCTTTTGCCACTGCGGGGTTCCAACCACATGACTCACATTTCATTGCCCCGCAGTCGATCTCGTAATTATGCGGGCAGATACGAATCATTTATTTTCCTCCAACATAGCGGTGATTGCTTGTACCAGTTTCTCACAATCAGCCTTGCTGATGTTGGTGAGGCCGTTAGTCTGGAGAGCAATGTTCGAAATGAAATCTTCCTTGGTGGGATCTTTCTCCAGCAACTTCGACATAACAGTTTTCAGACCCTTAATCTGCAACTCAGTGGCATTTCCGTCGGGATCAGTGAGATTCTTAGTGACCTCCTGTCTCTTTTCTGGAGTAACGGGTGCGGTGGGCTTGGGTGCGGGAGGCGGGTTGTCGCCGGTAGTAGGTTCGATGCTGTCAGACTCAACGATATCCAAAGCGATCATGTACAGATATCTACGCTGGTAGGTCTCCACAGAACCCAGACGCTGGATCGCATTGGTTACCTCGCCACCAGTTTTACTACTGATAATCGCTTCTATCTCACGCATGGGAGAGGTGAAGTATGTAAAATCAGTAGGGTTATCAACATTGATGACGGTCATTGTTGCCATCTCATCGGTGAAGGTGGTAATCGGCAGCAGACCGACCTTTTGGAAGATGGGGAGTGCCACGGGGACGATATCCTGGAGTTCGAAATACTTGTAAGACATCTTCATATTCTTACCGGATTTCTTGACATCCTCTTCCATGAAAAGGACTCTTGCCTCCAGCAGTTTCTGATAGACGTTCTTGGGGGTGCTAGTAGTTGCCATTTTAGTTTTCCTTCCTTTCTTTTCGGGTTTAATACCCATAAAATCATTGATGCGTTTATTTGCCATATCGATGTAGAATTGCTTGTCTACATCGGCGATGGTTAAATGGTTGTCGTTGTCGATGATGCAATGTTCCGGGAGCATTTCGATTTTTGCCTCGGAATCATTCTCGGCTTTTACCTTGAACAGCTTGCCGTAGCGAGGATCCGCAGTAGCATAGATACGATTGACCTTCTGCACCGGGACCTTTTCACCATCGACCATGTGATATGCCTCCCGGTATTTTGCACCGGCTTTGGCGATGATTTGGAACTGGAAGATGTCATCACAAGCATTGATGGTATCCTCTGGGGGAGTGCCGTTGACGAAGTATTCCACCAGGGCTTTTGCCACGATGGTGGCATTGTTATTTACATTGAAAGCACCCGCCGGGGCGATGCCTCTAACAAGGTAGCCACCCTTGGTTTTGAACTTGCCACTAGGCTGAACCTCGACATAGTTATTAACATCCTTCTGGGCCATCTGTGCTATACAGTCCTCTTCCAGTTCAAACCCGGTGCGGGATTGCCACTCTGCGAGAATCTCTTGCACCTCATCGTACAGGCTGTCGTCGAATTCAATCATGATACCGTCGGTGTTCAACTGCACGATTCTCAAATTCACCACGTCTTTATATAGATGTTGTGCCAACTCCAGTAGGAATAGCTGTCCTGTGATACAGACCGACCTTCCCATCAGTGGGTCGCAGAGGTCGTTATACTTGTTGAGTGAGGCTCCGTAGGTGGTATTGACTACCAGTTTTAATGCATTTGCCGTAGCAGTATCACCAGCGGCCTTGGCTTTCATTCTGCTCTCCAGCACCTCGGAGAATATCTCAGGGGAAGGGATGTTACGGGAGGTGTACCCGTATAGGGTCATAAGGTGCGGATAGTAAGAGGCTACATCGTAGTTACGGATGATTCTCATACATCGACCGCCTCCTTTGGCTTTTCCAAGGGATAATAAATGGTCTCATAATCACCCGCCCAGACCGTCCACAGACATTCCATTGTAGGACTACCAGACTTTGCACCATGGAGAAAATCAGGTCTCCATGTCAGCGGTAGCACATAAGACGGAGGGTGTTCCCGAAAAAGGTTCAGCCTAGATTTCGCATGCCAGAATTGGGACTTGAGAAGGAATGCACACGGCTTCCCCAATTCCAGGGCATGGGCGATAAATTCTGTGGCTTTGGAGAACGGAGGATTGGTTATGATCCAATCGCACTTTGCATGTGAGTTTAGGAAATCAGTAGAATCCATGCCGTATATCTGTGGATATAAATCACTGACTATCATGCGATAGCCACGATCGTACATCACATCAGCCATGTCACCTTTACCGCATGCCGGTTCCCATATTGTGGCATGGGGCTTGATCATCCCTTCTTTTTCTAGAAAGTCAAGCAATGCCACCGTCACCTCCTTTGGTGTCGCATAGAAATCGGTTTTACTCCGATCAACCGCCGAGCGATTACTTAAAATTGTGCCATTCATAGATCCTTAGTCGCCTCCTTCCACATGAAATTTGGGATAGCACCATGGATACCACCGTATCCGATGGTCACGGGACATTCGCCGATGTTGATATTTAGCTTACCTGTGAATACATCCTTATCTGAGATGCTGTCATCCTTCATCCTGTCGAAGAAATCGAATACTTCCTGGGGGATGTATTCCCTACGCAAGTTCTCCGGGTACTGGTAACATCGTTCATCGTCATGCTCCGTAAGACGGGCTTTCAGCATTGCTGCCGTCAGCTTGGCATTGGTCATGCTCATAGCCTTGACCTCATCCAATCCAGCCAGCTTGCCGATATTGATCTTGTTCTGGAGATAGTTTTTACGGAGGTCTATGATTTTCTCGGTGGCATCCACGTCGTGTCTACAATATTTAATAGTAAGGTCGAGTTCCTCCTGAGTCAGAGGTCGATCCAGATTGAAGTCAACTTCCGTCTCTTGGATATCCATTCCAAGATGACCTTCGATAGCCTTCAGGGAGAGGCCCATTTGACAATCGTCACGAATATCCACGTTGTTGAATCGATAGTAGACTCCTTTGAGTAACGGACACTCCCACCCTTGACCGCCGTTAATGATGTAATCGCTAACCGCCTTGACTTCCTCTGGCATGAAGCCCGCTGCTATAGCTTTGATGATATATTGATCAAAGGATTTTGAATTGAAACCAATGTAGACATCATCGTCATTGATGTACTCCCGGACAGCATCGTTATCGTTCCAAATCGTGGTATACTCACCGGTTTCCTTGTCTTTGAACACAACGATCCAATCTGAACAAAAGACTTCTGTGTCGTAAATTACTATTCTCATTGCTCACCACCTAACGCTCTTTCCACGCTCCACCTATAGTGAGTGATTCGGTGCTTAATTCTTCCGTATGGGATACCCGTGATACGGGACCACTCTGCCATGCTATGGGTTTCCCCTTTGTAGGTAATCATCCTATTTCGTGAGGTATTCGACATCTGCTCATGGCGGGTCACCCATCGGCAGTTATTTGGAGAATAATCGCTATTTGAATCGATCCGGTCCAGTGTTAGTTCGTCTGAGTAGTGATGACTTATTGCCCATTCCCTAAAGGCTGAGAAAGAATTTTTCCATTCATTACAGACTGCTATGCCTTTCCCACCGTAGTATTCGTAGTGACTTGCTTTTGGGTTAGAACAGCGTTGTTTCATATTCAACCAAATGTTATAAAGGCGAGAATATCGACCCCCATGCTGTTCTTTCCTCATAGGCAATCACCCAAAAGGTCATTGAGCCATTTTCTACGAGCAACCTTTTCCTCGGACATCACATCGGCGATGCCTTGCATCACATACAGAGCATTGGGGAGAGCGATACCATTACCCCACATCTTGTACTCAGAGGAATCGGTGTGGAGGCTGCTATACCACTTCAGCATCTGATCCTTGGTGTATTCTTTAGTGACCTTATCATTGATGGCAGCGTGGGTGTTACGGACATTCAGCCAGAACTGATACTCCTCCTCTGTGAGTTTGGTCTTTTCTATGGGATGGCCCCATGTGTCGGGGAATCCCTGGAGTCTAGCACACTCAGTAGGAGTGAGTCTGCGGACGATATACTGAGTGCGAATAAGGTTTTCAGATCCGCCTCCGAAGTCTCCCCCAGCGGCTCGTAGGGTTCCGACCTCGCCCTCGATGTATTCCGCAAAACCACCCTGTCTGTAGCAAACCGGCTTCTCCCCCGCCACAAGCATATCGCTGAATGCATCCTGCCCTGTGTAGCTGCCTGGGTGGCTGTTAGCCATTAGGGGGTCCGTGACTTTTTGGTAAGTCAGGAAACCCACGGCATGACGATCGCCAGCAGTGAGAGTGGGTGAGGGATCTCCGTCCTGACCTACACCAAGTCCGTTACCGCTACCGTCGTGGTTTCTTGTGCATCCTCCGCCTTGCCATCTCGTGGCTTTATCATTGATTGGTATACATACGCAATGAACATCCTTCGCAGTCAGTGTGTACATCCTGTCGCCCGGTCTGATACCCAAGCCAGAGCCACCCGCTCGTTCCGCTTTGCCGATTTTATCGCCGTCTATGCAGCAAATGGGTTCCATCACGGAAGGAATGTTTCCGTGCATCTCCGCTCTCAGCGTAGGACACTTACCGTCATTACGGACGTGAATCTGAGATCCACCCTGATCATCGAGAATCACATCGGCATAGGCGACAGCCATTTGGTTATCTCCAGCATTTGCTCGGAGCGTACCGCTCACACTATCGTAGATGTGACCTCCCTCTCTGGCAGCGATGCCGGGTTCAAAGGTAATTGCTTGGTTCTTGTAGCAAACCACCGGGATGTTGTGGGTGTCATTTCTTCCGGCGGTAAGTGTCTTCGCCAACTCACCAGTAGATGTTACATTGTAACCGTCGAGTCCCTCGCAATTTGCTGCTCCAGAGCCAGCTTCAGCAGTTCTGGTAGTTGCTTGCCACGGCGTTCTGCCCGTCTCAAAATACCCTCGCAAGCCTTCGCGCTCAAATGATACTTTTCCGGCGCATTCGCCTCTAAAATCTGCGACAAGGTAGATTCTACGGCGACGCTGGGGGACTCCCCAGAATTGTGCGTCAAGAACTCTGTAAGCAAGCGACCATCCGTCACCGCAGTAACTGTCGGCATAAGGCCATCCTGCTTTCGGAACCTCAGGCATAACGGCTGTCGGCTCGACGATTTTGATGAGTTCTTCGAGGACGATTCGGAAGTCCTCTCCTTTGTTGCTACTGAATGCCCCGGGTACATTTTCCCAAAGAGCGAATTTTGGATATACTCCATTTGTTGCCTCCCTCATTTCTTTAATGATTCGAACAGCTTCCATGAACAAACCACTACGAGTTGTTTCATCATCACCGTTTGCTTCGTGCTTCAGACCGGCTCTCTTACCCGCCACAGACAAGTCCTGACAAGGGCTACCGAAAGTAATGACATCAACAGGCTCAACTTCGCCACCCTTAATGTCAGTCACGCTACCCAAGTGCTTAACACCGGGAAACCGAGACTTTGTTACGGCAATGGGATAGGGTTCAATTTCAGATGCCCACTTTGGTGTGCCACCACACAGAGATGCGGCAAGCGGGAATCCACCCGAACCATCAAATAAACTACCGATTGTAAAACTCATGCTTTCACCTCTCTACTTATCAACTTGGCAAGACCACGCATCGCACCATCTGCGTTCCCAGCCAATATCTGCCCTTTAAGGGTTTTGTACTGTTGACGGGTCAGCATCTGTTTTGCTGCTAACAGTCTGCCCAAGGCTTTGTTATCAATCATTGCGATCACCTTTCTACAAAGTACGCACCATTCTTTCGATAGGTCGCACATCGTTTTTTATATGCTTTTACTAAGTATTGAATATCGTCTACGAAATCGTAGACCACAGGATCTGCCTTACCTTTGGATGTCCGGGCGATTCTCCCGATTGCCTGAGTAATCACCGCATAATCCTTTTGGGGAGTAGCCATGTAGAGCCTCTCCAGGCGAGGAACATCTAACCCTTCTTTTGCCAGGGAATAGGTGGCGAACAGATACTTCTTAGCACCAGAGCGCATGTCTGCAATCGCTTGCTCACGCTCCGCTTTACCCTTCTTGGTAGTCATCTTTCCGCTGACCATCACCGCATCCTCTCGCATATCTGCCGGGAGCATTGACATCAGTGTTTCCAGGTGACCTAATCTGTCGGATAGGATCAGTGCCGGTTTGTCTCGGTCTGCCGTGATGCACTCAACTATCAGCCGGTTACGCTCCTCGCTCTCCGCGAGGTAACCAATCAGCTTGGCGTAATTAAGTGTGCCATCGGTGTTTAGACAGCCTCTGGCAAGCCCAATGCCGGTGGGGATAGGACAGATACCGACCTTCATAATCTTGTCTGCTACCGCCTCTGTGGGGACGGTGTAGACCACATCTCCTAGTAGAGCGAAGGTAGCTTGTATCAGCCCATCAGACCGATGTACTGTCGCTGACAGCCCGTATTTATGTCTGGCCGCTAGGGAGTTCAGCACCTTGGAGAACTGACTAACAGCGGTAGGTGTACCGGCAACTCGGTGGCACTCATCCACGATGATGACATCCCACATATCCTTGTACTGAGCTAAATCCAGATTGCACATCGTTTGCACCGTAGCGAAGGTGATGCCTCTGCCGATGTTGACTTTGCCTTCTGTGATCGTACCGAGGAGTGCTTCTCCCATGTACTGCCTGGCTCTTTCTTTGCTTTGTTTGAGCAAGTCGATTGTGTGGGTAAGGAATAATGCCCGTTTACCGTGTCTAGCAATTAGTTCTATTGCCATTTGGGTTTTGCCCGATCCGGCGGGGCTTTGTAGAATTCCGTACTGTTTCCAGTAGACCTCATCGACTGCTTTCTCTTGGTAGTCATACAGAGGAACTTCGCAATGATAATCAATTCTCTCTGCCACCGGAAAATCTCGCCGGTATACGTTGTTACCACAACCATCTTTTTCCGGTATCAGCGGAATCAACTGACGAAGCGTTCCAAACGGGAGAACCAGCTTGTCCCCGTGGGTTTCGTATAGGTACAAATATTCAGGTGTATTTCCCACCCAGAAGTGCATCCGTTGTTTCTTGATGTATTCCGGGTTCTTCAGCTTGAGGTTCTGCCGACACCACTTGAGAAGTTCTGCCGACGGGTTGTCGATGGTGATGACATTTGATATCGTTATCAAGCCTTAATCACCCACTTTTCAAGGGGCTTGCCCATCTCGAATATCTCTCCCGGTGACATATGAGATTTCATCTCCCTATGGGCTTTAATACAAAAATGGGGTAACATGATGATGTCATCTGTCGGTAGCTTCATTGCAAACCACCCTTGACCATTACCACATTCATTCCAGAGATTCATCGCCATGTCTTGGTTCTCTTCCATACGATTAAGAGCGAACCCCTTGTCGGTGGAGCAGACCTTACAGTCAATCAGATACGCATTGCCGTTTCTTACAGCGATTACATCTGCTGGTTGCCCAGCCGAGTTCTGACTCAACTGATGTACCCAGAATCCATACATGGAGAGGATCTCACATAACTCAGTTTCAAAACTATTTCCTAACTTCTTATTACTCATTACTTCCCTCCCGTTATACGGCCGTAGCCTATGAACTTAGTTTCCCTTCGGAGGACTCTCTCCCGGGCGGGAGACCAAGGGCGATCCCAGCGGTTCCTGTTTTCTCGAAAGTGCTGCTTTTGAGCGTCCTGACGCTCTTTCCACCCTTTGTACTTATCACAGGAATCGTGACAAGCGAGGTGGCGTTCAGCACAACCTTTGCAAGGGGACATTTCGCTCATTTGTTATCACCCTTACTTCCCACCTGAGTAATGCCCTGGGCGTACAAAAAGATGTATCCACCAACCATAAACACAAGGGCGGCGAAGAATAGTATCACAGCCCAATAACCTCTCGCAGTAGCTACCAGGACGAAACAGAACAAAGCGAGAGCGAACAGCACTGCTGTGAAAACAGCTAACATCGTACGCTTAAGCCCTAGTTTCAGGGTTTTTACATCCGTCTTTGCAAACATGCTCTTCTTGGTCGTGACCGTACTTTCAAAAGCGTCGGCATACAGGTCTTTCTCGTCAGCATGGCGATTGACACGGTCAATCATTTCGTTTTCATATGCTTCATGATCCATAATTAGTTTCCCTTCCGAAGCGTTTCAACGCTTCTATCACTTGATCTTCTCGTCTCTTCTGCTCCTCAGGAGTGAGAATGGGGCGGTTAATTTCAATGGTGCAATTTCCTACCTTGATCACCTTAGTGCGGTAGCCTTCATGCACATCGGTTGTCCATTCAGAAGACATGGTGCGTCACCTCGACTTATCCCATTTCTGGGATGCTCACGCTAAAAAAATTTCGGCCTTATCTGCCGGTGATTCTACTTCCAAGATATCGCAAATCACATCAACCACATCGCAATCAAACGAAGATTTACCAGTCATCTTGGAACTAAAGGTGTTTTCACTGATTTTTACACCGCGGGCGTTAATTTCAGCCACTAGGCTCTTTTGAGTGTGGCCTTTCAACACCATGCGAGAACGAAGTTTTTGAATATCTACCATATGTTGTACCTCCTCTCATAATATATCCCAAATGTGGGATGTCTAAAGCATAACATATGTGTCGAATCTTGTCAACCCGTTTTTGGGATGATTTTTAATTATTTTTTGATTTCCTATTGCATTTTCGGGATAAATGAGTATTATATAGGTAGGAGGTGATTATAGATGTCAATCCGTTCCGAGAGAATTAAAGCATTGGTGGAAAAATCTAATTTATCTTATCAGGAACTTGAGAAGTTAACCGGGATCAAAAAATCGTCTTTACAACGATATGCTTCTGGTGCCACTTCAAAGATTCCGCTGGATGTTATTGAGAAACTATCCGTTGCTTTCAATGTATCTCAAGAATACCTAATGGGATGGGAAGAAAAGAAAGACTCCCCCGCCGAGCCGCAACTTAACGAGGGAGAGAAGATGTTACTCGATCTGTTCAACCGAGTGCCTGAAGACCAACAGCAGCTTGTTCTTCAGATGATCCGTGCTGCTTTAGGTAGCCGAGAATAATGGTGGTGGCCGCCATTAACGCTAGTCCCGGGTTATCGTTTTCACGAATCATATTAATTAACTCCATATCATTTGCACTCACAATACTCTACCCCTTTCATGATAAACGATAACAAACAAATGTTCTATAACCAGTATAGGCGAATTATTTTGAATAGTCAATATAATTTTGTCGAATTATGTCCGATTAAAAGGACTAATTAAAAATGTGGGGGCTTAAGCTGCCAAACTGTCCACCCCCACACCCGGAGTGATAGGCCATTGCTGACCTGGTATTAGCCTATCATTTCATGAGCAAAAAGTACAGCGTATCATAAGAGGATTTTACGGAAATATACGATATAAAAATCCTCACGCATTAGGGTAACACCCTCACGTATTAGGGTGAAATCCCCTTATATTACCGAAATGAGGTTAAGACATTGAAACAACGACAAGACCCGTCTACAAAGCCATACTTCAAGTGCCTGTCATGCTCTCGGTTCCGCAAATTATGCGGTGGTATGCCAACCCGTGATATGGATATGAAGAACTTTTGTGAGTATGTGCGAGATGTTATGGATATTTTCCACCTTTCTAATGCATATGTTGCCGAAAAGGCTGAAACTTCTGTAAAAACTATTGAGCGAATCAGGGCCTTAAATATCGATCAGGATATTATGAGAGGAACATCAAGAAGAATCGAGATTGTTGTCTTCGGCCCAGTAGGAGAACACGCTTGCTACCTTGACCACGATCCCACCGCCGCCACGGAGAGAATCAACAGACTCCTAGCGGAGGTTGAATTCTGGAAAAAAGAAAATGACCGCAAAGCAAAAATCATTGATAAATACTTAGATTAATAACAAATGAAAGGAGCCGAGGCCATTGCCGTATAATGTTTTATCAAACGAGTTAAGAAACCAAATATGGCTCATGTACTTGAGAAAATCCCGGCAAGACGATCCCAACGAGACTGTAGAAGAAGTCCTTGCCAAGCATGAAGCCATTCTCCAAGAATGGGCCTTGCGTGAACTAGGTCATGAGATCCCGGAAGACTGCATCTACCGTGAAGTTGTCAGCGGTGAAAGCATTTCCGAGCGTGTAAAAATACAGAAGGTTTTGTCTCGCGTCGAAGATCCAACCGTGGTAGGCGTGGTGTGTGTCGATCCCCAAAGACTTTCTAGAGGAGATCTTATGGATTGTGGCACTCTGATCAACACCTTTATGTACTCCAAGACCTTTGTCGCCACTCCCGTGATGACCTACGACTTATCCAATAAAATGGAGCGACGATTCTTCCAGGACGAGCTTATGAGAGGCCGGGACTACCTCGACTACGTCAAGGAGGTGCTAAATAGAGGAAAAATAGCATCCGTTAAAAAAGGAAACTTCATTTCCAGCAAACCGGCGTTCGGATTCGACAAGGTCACAATAGGAAAAGACCACACCCTGGTCCCTAATAAAGATGCAGATGTAGTCCGAATGATATTCGATTGGTATGTGAATGAACGAGTAGGATATCAAGAAATTGCAAATAGACTGGATGATATGGGAGTAAAGCCGGTATCAACAAATCGGTGGGTCAAGAATACCATTGCTCAGATGCTTCGTAATGTACAGTACGACGGTAAGATTTGCTACAACCGAAAAAAGAGTGTCATCGTCATGAAAGACGGTGAGCGAAAGGTGAGTAGACCCATGGCAGCGGAGGAAGATATGATTATCACAGAAGGAAAACATCCTGCTATCGTGGATCACGAATTATTCATGGCCGCTCAAGAGATCATAAACAACAATCCTCGTGTAAAAGCCGACAAGGAACTTAGAAATGCTTTCGCAGGTATTATTACTTGTGCTGGATGCGGAAAACACTTGTACTATAACGGTTATGGTGGACGTAGGGCCGGTCGGTTGGAGTGTCGAAAAAAGCCCGCGCATTTCAAATCCGCAGTGTATACTGAGGTAGTAAATGCTGTTACTATCGCTCTTGAACAATCCGAATTGCCACGCCTTCAAGCATTGCAGAAAAGCAATGCCGGTACCAGCGTAGCAATCCAACAGCAGCTCCTGAAGAACCTGGAAGAGGAAATGAAGGGATACCACGAGCAGGAAGAAACCCAATATGAACTGCTAGAAACAAAGAAGTACACCCAGGAACTGTTTGATAAGAGAAACGCCGCCTTGCGTCAAAAGATGACCGACTGTGAGGCGAGGATCAAAAAAGCTAGACAGGCAATGCCTAATGCAATAAACTATGAGGAAAAGACAATCCAGCTGAAAGAAGCGATTCAAGGATTGAAAGACAAAAGCAAGAAACCAGAGGCACAGAACCGTTTACTCAAGGATATTATTGCGAGAATAGAACTGGGAACAACTCATAAAGGGTTCGCTGATACAGAGTTAAGTTTAAAGATTTTCTTGAAGCTTTAATTTTTACCCTTCGTGTGTATCATAGAAACTCACATTCATATGGATTCTTATGATAGATACACAAAATAAAGAAAAGGAGCATCCCGAAGGATGCCCCTTTTTTTGCTCGTCACGCCTTCTTTTCAGTCTGTGTGCCGAAATAGAAGGACACTACCATGGAGATAATAATCATAGCGTTGTCCGCTGTGATGTCACCCCTGAGGCTGAGAACCGCAAAGATGGCAATGACCACCATGGTAACAATGGTCTTAACCTTGATTAAGTTGGCGATGTTCTTCAAGATTTCCATATGTATTCCTCCTTAATTAGGCAGATGATAAGAACTCAGCCTTTTGATTTCTGCATGAATGTTTTGAATTTGGTTCTCCACAACAGGCATCCGCTGTGCAAAGTTGTTGTGCGCTCTAACCTCTCTGGTCAACTCATCAATCTTGGTGTCTGTCACCGCCTGTGAAACCTTCATGGCAGTCTCGTTCTTTCTTGCGGTTGCCAGACAGGTGATAACCACACCAATAAGGGAGAGACCACCTGTAATCAGGGCCACAATAATAGATTCGCTCATATGTGACCCCCCTTATGCTTTGGTGAATGTACCCGTGTCCACCCAGCCATAGGGACCAGTCTTACCGGTTCTTACTAGGTGATAAGGATGCTTGCCGTTAAACACCTTGGTAATCTTAGCCTGTCCAGCGGTAGCATTGGAGCCTGTGGTGGAACTTGCACTGCTGTACTGCGTACCGCCATTGAAATTGACGATATCGCCAACCTCGGGAATCCATTCTTTCTCAGGCTCGACAGCATCAGCCCCGGAGAATAGGCTTGTCCATGTGTTGGGACCACAAATACCATCAGCTTCAAGCTTATGGTCTCCCTGGTACTTCTTCAAAGCGGTTTCGGTGATTTCGCCAAAGTCACCGTCTGCACCGTATTTACCAAGGTCATAGCCGAAGCCAATCAGCATGGCTTGCATAGCAGCAACCTGTCCACCGGTGCTTCCTTTCTGAATTGTGTTTAGCTTCATCTCGAATCCCTCCTCGTTTTTGGTGTCGTTATTGGTAGGCTTAATCGGGTTCAGTTCCACTTGGATCATGTCGAGGAATCTCTCCCAACCCATGTCAAGGGTTCTGTGGGGACAATATTTCTTTTGGAAATCTTGATGCTTCTTTACTTTATCAATGCCCCAGCCCTTTTCGTTCAACTTGAAAGCAATGAACTTTGCCGTCAGCTTTTCAGCGGCAATAAATCTTTCACCGCCTGACTCAGAATAGCAGATTTCGATGCCGATACTCTTTCTGTTACCATCACCATATCGACCATCGCCAGCATGCCATCCATTGCGGTTTTCAGGCAAGCCCTGAACAATTTCCCTATCGTCAATGGCATAGTGATAGGAGGTGCTTGAACTGTTGCGTACCATGTACGCAATTTCATTTCGTGCAGTCGCATCATTGGCTGTGTTGTGAACCACGATGAATTTAGCGGTCATTTCATAGGGACATTTAAGGCCGTACTTGGATTCAGGAACAAGATTTTGAATGATGTTCATAACCTCACCACCTTACTGTAATAAAATGTATCTTGCTACCACAAAGCAACTGTATTCTGTCATATCCATGTCAGTATGGCAGAAGATATGGCAGCCACCAAGCGTATTGAAGTTATCTGCGTAAAGATATTTAACACCGGGGATTTGTCCACAAAACTGTTGTACCTGACCCTCTGTGGATGTTGGCTTTTCAAATTGAGGTTCAATAGATATGACTCTGAACTTCCCATAAATATCCCCCCTTGTAAAACTTACGCTACTAACACCGTTATCGGCTAAAGAACCAAGATTTACACCTCGAGCATAAACCGCATTACCGTCATGTCGCTCCACGGTTCGGTATTCTACACCTGCTATCAAGGGAGGATTCAGCCACTCCTGTTCATCGTCCACCATGCGATAGAAGCAACCGGGATGTTCTTCGCTTTCAACGAAATTCAAAGCGGGAGTTACAATCTGGTCTGATGTTACAAGTTCCTTGCCACCCGCATAGACCTTTCCCGCAAACTCCGCATTGCCATCCCAGTCCAGGGTGTGGATGTTCTTTCTGTCGGTGTCGGAAGAACCACCACCTACAATATGAGCATATTTATTTTTAGTATCTTCTACATTGAATTTGCCCTGAACGTGTTGTCTTTGTCCGGCGGCAATTGTTCCTCTTCCTTCTGCGTGAGAATGCAAGCCACTGGCAACAGTTGTGTGTCCTTCTGCATGGGACACTTCACCGCTGGCAATGGTTTTATAGCCTTCTGTGTGAGAACTTGAGCCACTTGCCGTAGTTGAAGAACCTTCTGCATGGGATTGACTTCCACTCGCTGTGCTGTAAGCACCCTCTGCATGGGAGTAAACACCGCTGGCAATGGTTTTATTACCTTCTGCATGAGAAGACGCACCACCGGCTGTTGTGCTTGTCCCTTCTGCATGGGATTGATTTCCTGAAGCAGTTGTTGAGTACCCTTCTGCGTGGGAATGCTGTCCACTTGCATAGTTTCCTTTCCCTTCCACATATGCTGCATATAATGCGGTATTATCTCTGCCAACTGCATACGAATCCTTACCAATAGCTTTATTGCCCTCACCAAAAGCAAATGCTCCGTAGCCTATGGCGGTATTGCCCACGCCGCCGGCATAAGCACCCCTGACCGCCAACACAGGCACGCCCACATCCGGTTTATCCAGGCAATAAATCCAGTTTTCCCATTCATCCTTAGAGGAATCTACCGCCAATAAGGACAATTCTCCATCATCGGTTGGCACTACGGTTATAACGGTATTTCCATCCGCATTGGAAGTAAGCCCAGTGATCTTTAAGCGCTCATAATAATGCCCCTTGCCGTCAAAGCACAGGACATCCCCCGCAACATAGTTATCTCTTGCCTTGCTTCCCAAATCGGCATCACCCACGGTAATGTTGTAATTTTCGCCGCTTTTAGCCACCGCCAGAAGCTTGTAGCCGTAGATGCCCGCGCGATTGTTATAGCCATCCGCTCTTGCATAAGGGGCTAATGCTTTGTTGTTCTCATAATCATTGAAAATCTCGCCGCCTTCTTCGGTACGCACACCTACGAGATCAGGCTTATTACGAATATAGTCTGCCTTCTTCGGGTCAGTCTGGTTCCAGTCCGGTCTAGGCATCGTAGTACCAACAGTGTTGCCCCGGATCGGGCTGGTTCCCTGAACCTCGGTCTTGGTTATCTGGATGGTATGATCGCCCGTAGGCTTATCGCCCACTGAGTATACCGTAACCACGCCATCATTGTTTTCTGCCACAAACGCGAGAACTTTATAGTGGAATTCACTAAGCTGCTCCGACGTTGGTTGTAGGTCCACCTTAGTGTGAGGCGTAATGTCCGGTACTTCCACCACTTGTGAATAGACATCTCCGTTACCCACCCAGGCATTTGCCAGTAAAGTTATGCTGGCGGCCGGTACAACGGGTACGACATCGTACTTCGTACCGTTAATGGTGAGTGTTCTCATCATTCCCATAGTTATCACTCCTTTTATTTCGTTCTTTTCCACATATATACCGCCAAGTACGGAGGCATATTGTTATGAGCAGCCCCACCGCCAGTCTTATCACTCGTACTAGTGCCTCTCGCGCCCGCACCACCTGTAGCACCCGCAATATATGCGGTGTCTTTAGTGATCGTACCGCTTTCCGTTCCAACAACATGGTTGTGACTAGGCAGTTCGTCAATCGTCAACACATGCGTAGCAGAACCGCCTGTTTTACCCGCGGAGTAAGTATTGCCCGCACCGATTAGAAATCTGTCCGTCATCTGCACCCAGGTTCCACCGAAGAACACCTGAGGACTCACATTGTTGGTACTCATGTAAATGCTACCTACGGGGTAAATCAGATTAAGCAGTGTCTTACCGCCCACCGTAACCTCGCCCGTGAAAAATGCATCCATGGCGCAATCGAAGCCATTACGGGTAGCGACCTTACCTAGTGCTACACCCTCGCCCGTGTAATAGAAATCCATCAAGGTGAATGCAATGGGGATAACAACAGTCTTCGTGGTTTCATCCAAATCGTCTGTCACCGTTACTTCCACCGACCAAACTCGGGATGCAGCACACGGGATGACATCTGATGTATAGGATGTGCCAGTACCAACAATAGGTTCGCCACCATAAGAAATTGTATAACTGGCACTATTTTTACCGTTGAGGCCCGTGATGGTAGCTGTGAAACCTACCTTCATGTACGCACCACCCGGATCCTCATTACCATCGGAGTCACATCGATATGCAATCACATCAACAGTAGGTCTGGAATACTCCAGCACCACGATGTCCTTAACGACTAATCCACTGGATCGAGAACGACTGTCCCTCACTGCCGCGGTCACTTGCTGTGCATCCTTACCCTGTATCACACCTGTGGTCACCGGCACTACACTGTAGTCATTGTAGGTCTTACCGTCGGCGATAACAGTAAACGCCTCGATGGGGGAACCATATGCCAGCGTAGGTGTGCCGGTAATCCTAAGGTTACTCCACCCTTGCACATATGCGCCGTAAGTATTGTAGTACCCGTTCACATCCTCAACCAATAATTCCAAGGATGGTTTGATGGTATCAGGAATGTAACACTCTATGGATATACTATTCTGACCAACCAACGTAGTACCACTATAAGTGTGAACTGTGAAAGTAACCTTTACATACTGCCCCTTCGTATTTTGAGCCGCTAAAGATTCTATATTACCATTTGTCGCATCCCATGTGACACTTGTTGCGGTGGAACCCTTGCATACTGTACCAGTCACATTACCACAAGTATAAGTAATGGTGTCCTTAAACGCTGAATTGTAGCGAGTGACGTTTATGTCCAACGGGATTCCAAGGGTTCCGTTCGATGCGGAGATAGCAGATGCCGCGGGATCAACCGCCATGGAATAGGCATAATATTCACTTCTGGAAGAACCCTGTCCTGAATAAACATGCAGAGAGAGACTTGTGGTTCCCGTTGATTTATTCGCCACAGTGTACCAAGGAGTTGTATAAACGATCGCGTCTTCCCATCTACTAGGCCATGATGTTTTCAGCGTCACACTAGAGACATTTACACCATCGATTGTCCAGCCGAAGTAAATCGGATAGCCGAAATACTTCGTCCCGGTAACTGCACTGATGGTAATCTTAATCCGATATTGCATATCGGCCCCGGATCGCTGTTTCTCATATTCAAATGTAATTGGAATTTTGGGTTCGTTCGCACTATCCCACACAATATTACCCAACACGATCACTTAACTCACCACCTTCTTAAAACTCAGGTTACCATTGACACCCGGATTAAAACCGAACTTACCGATTCTCAACTGTGTTAAAAACTCACCCTGAGTAATATACATGTTGTCATTGGCGATATAGGCAACCTCTTGTTTCCCGCGCATGAACGATATTCTATTGTTTGTCTGAACAAGAGTGATGTCGCTACCCGTCCTACCGAGTATGATATTGCCATCTTCGAAACGAATGTAACTCGCACGCTCATTGTACTTGTTTTGTACATCAGTATTTAAGTCTGCGATAGCAGTACCGAACTTCATTTCAAAAGATTCTTTGGTCTGTGAGAATTCTGTGGATACGGTCTGCTGATACTTACCGAACTCGTCCTCAGTCACAAATGTATCGCCGACATACGTTCTGAACTCGCTAGTAGACAACTCCAGGCTGCCTACCTTACCCTCTAGATCCCTATTTGCAATCTCTAGACCGTCAATGGACTTCCTGATTTCCAGCATCTTGCCGGTAAGATTTTGGTACTTTTCGGAAGATACGGCGGCATTAGCCTCATAAGACTTATTTCCCGTACTTTCAACACTCGTACCAGACGGACTAACAGACACTTTCATGACATATGTCGTGATTTCAGTTCCATTAGGGTCTCGAATGTTAATAATGTCACCGGCACGGATGGCAATCGTTCTAGCCAGGGAAACCTTAGCCGGTACATACGATATCGTACACAACTGCTCATAGAGACTCATTGCCACTTGCGTAATAACATCTGTATCACAAGTAGCCAATAGTAAATTCTCACGGATAGTAAAGCAGTTTCCCGTGACTTCCTGTGGGTAAATTACACCAATATCGTCGTCAGATTGTTTAATCTGAACACGCTCGATGAGGTCTGTAGTATAAGCCTCATATGACAAACCGCCTTGTTTATACGGCACAGCTATCTCTGTCTCCAAAGATACAACACCGTTGTTATATAACACCTTGACTCCAGGCACATCTAGCGACACATTACCTTCGCCATCATCTGAGACCGTCGCTTCACCAACAACATTGACATTACCAGCACCATCGTCGCTGACACTAACTGCGGCATCATGTTTACTCGGTGATACAGTATAGTTAGTGGCATCTACATACCAAGCAAACTCAATCTCACCGTTACTGTTCGCCCGTACAAATCTACCCGCAATGGCACTCGCCCAGGATAGGATCTGTCTACAGGTGATACCATCAGCATAGAAAGCGTTGATTTCAATGTCGCCATGTGGAAACGACGCACTAGCCATAGTCAAGCCACAATACTCACAGGTATGTATCACCAGCGTAGCAAGCGTCATGGGGAATAGACCTTGGTTGTCTCTCAGCCACTCGGAGAAGACCTTCTCCGACTTCACAAGATTGTCATATGCCGAGAACTTAATTGTAGTTCTGGAAGCTACTGTGGGCTTCTCAGCATTAAATACACCGATATGTTTTTCTACCCCGTCTTCGACAATGTAGTAATTAAGGATTTCTCCCTGTTCTACCATATCGGTGGATAGTATTTCCAAGTTAATTTCGGACGATGTAGTATCGCCCACGGACAGGTTTTCACTACTATTGACTTCCTCTGTAAAATCACACGAAATGATGGCAGAGGAGTCGATGATACTGCCGTCACTTCGCACCAGCTTGTTCCTCAACATTTCATCGACTCCTCCTTTTACAATTCAATAGCATTGATGCTAATATCCGTATAGATGTCTTGCCCAAGAGCAGCACTGTAGTAAGTGTAGGAACTCTCAGAAGAATATGCAGACATTGTTTGCACTTTCCCCCGGTCTTTGAAGGTAAGGGTGAATTCCTTACCTTGCATAAGACCTAAGACATAATCTAGTTCACTCGCTGTGAGAACTTTCCATTGCAGATTGACCTTACGGATGTCTCGTCTGATCCACTCAATGTGCATAACACCGTCCTCGGTTCTACCTGAGGAAGAACCAGCAAGGTTGGTATGCTCGACTGTAATACCGGCTGAAGGGATGTAAAGATGGTTATTATTGACCTTCCATTCACCGGCAGTATCTAACTTCGCCATCTTTACGCACCTCCTAGCAAGGGACTGTAGCCCGTTCTCATGGTTTCTTGTCTGTTGCGGTTCACAACTACCTCGAACAGCACCTTATCATTGACCTTTGCCTCAACAACCTGGTTTCCACCAGACTGACCCATCGCCTGTACAACAGCGCGGTAGACGCCCTGAGATACAGAATCGACAATCTGATCGTTGTTGGCGACAGCGGTTCTGTTGCCGATAGAACCGACCATTTCAGGACCCGCCTCTCGAGCGATGAACATCTCACCTTCTGCTGGGAAACCACCACTTGCGTATGGCTGGAATTTAATGCTTGGTGTTCCGTTAGATCCAACCGTAAGGAGTGCTTTAATTATCGGTAACTGAGTATTTCTCAGCGCACTAGCCATGCCGCTTCCGAGAGATTTACCAACGGTTTTCCCGTGAAGTTCGGCCGCTTTCACGGAGAACGAATCTGACAGTAAGTCTGACGCTACGGTCGTAAGCGTATGGACATCGTCACCGGTAGTGAACCAATACTCAAGCCCCCCGTAAAACGCGGTGACGATTTCATTAGCGGCTTTATCTGCTGTTTCTTGACCCGATGTTGATAAGTTGGCGAACTCCGCCCAAAGACTCGAAGCCGCGCCACCAATCTGCCTAGCCCCTTCAGGGACAATCCCAGAAAGCCCACCGCTAAACGAGTTGGTGATTTCTTCACCCGCATCATTGGAAACTATCTTACCGTCCGCTTTCAATTGAGCGAAGATCTGTTCAAGGGCTTCTTCCAAGGACATCTTATACTCAATATCGAAATCCTTAGCGGCTCGGCTATCATAATTAAATAGTGCCTTGATGATATCTTGCATCGCTTCGCCAGCCCATGCGGAACCTTCCATCCCGAGAGTACTCATGTGTCCACTAAGTGCCGTTGAAATGGTGTCGATAGTGCCTTGCAAATCCTTCATCGATAACTGAACGAAATATTCCAAATCGTTCATGTAGTTCCACTTTCGCCATAGCCAGCTACTGTCGCTCCATTCGGTTTCGGCCTCTGACTTAACATTCTCTATTTTACCTAACATACTAGTTTGAATGGAGTTGAAAATATCATTCAATTCGCTCTTGACAGCGGCCTCTTGCGCAGCGTAGTCGGCCTCCAGTGCGGCTTTGATATCCAGCAGCATGTCTACTTCCTCAGGCTTATATCTCTCAGCATAATTGATAGCTTCTTCCACTGCTTTCAGAGACGCATCTTTAGCCGCAGCTATACCGTCGAGTGCTTCCTTTCCGGCAGAAGCAATTTCGGCGAGTTTCTCCTCGGCCAACTCTAGGTTTTCACCCAAATCGATCTCGTTGGCATTGAACTCATTCACTGTTTTTTCCCATTGGTATGCAGCATCCGACATACCCCCACTTAACCAACCGAGTTCATCATACCATTTTGTGATATTAGCCATGATTTCTTGATAAGCCGGGTCATCCTTCGACTTGCCAATCAGTTGGTCATATCCGTTATTGATCAGCGTTTGCAGTTCAGCGGCTCGACCCTGGGTTTCACGAACGTATCTGTGATACTCACCGATAAGGGTATCGATCTGGGCTGATATTTCAGGTGTAGCACGTTGCAATGCCCCAACCAACGCCGTCGTAATGATTTGCTCAGACAGGGTCATTTTCTCTTTGATAGCCTCATATAAGAGACCGAACTGTTCCTTTACCTTACCTATGTCCTCTTCTGTAATAATGCCAGTTCCGAGTGTTGTATGCAAGGTTTCGATTTTCAAAGTGGTTTTTCCGATGATGTCATCCTTATCATCGATTTGGCTCTTCCATTCGCCTATCTGTTCATTTTGGATACGAAACTGCTCAGTAACCAGTTCGAGTTTGGTCTTAAGTGTATCGAGCGAGGTCCCCTCTCCGTCAAAAAATGCTTCATCAACCATCTGCTCCCGAAGGGTTGTAGCGGCCTCATTAATACCAGCCATCGCACCAGCAAGACCTACTACGGCCGCCATCACTAGACCAGCCGGACCCAATGCGACATACATTGCCGCCGCGGCCGCCGCAGCCACCACAGCCATCTCAGTAATCTTAGCACCAGCGTTTTCACACCCCGTTGCGAGATCCGATATGTTCTTTTTGACAACGGTAAATTCGGCAAATCCCGCCACGGCCACGATAGCGGCTTTTTGTAATCCAGTGAGATTCGAGCGGACATTATCAATACCGCCCCTAATAGATTGAAACACATTACCACCAGTAGTCTTAATACGACTAAATCCGTCAAGGAAAACGTCGACCAACTTTAGAGCCTTGAACCACGCCCAAAACGTCTTTAATTTACCCCACACTTTTGTGAGAGCGGCCAAACCAGCACCAAGCAGTACAAGCTCCTTGTACTCCCAAAGCTTCTTGATGATTTTCTTCAAAGGCGACAAAATCTTCTTTATCTTCTTGTAAACCTCATCGACGTTCTCCGTAATAGCACCCATAAAATCATAGGTCGGAAGTTCGAAATCAAAACCATCAGCCACGGAGCCTGAATCGGTAGACCCTGTGTCGGTATCTGCCAACACATTAAGTTCGTCGATGCCGAGAAGCGTTTTCTTCAATTTGTTAGCACTATCCACGGCATCATCAAGACCACTCGACACATCACCAACCACGGTAGACACCCCGGAGTAGTCAACCTCCGGTAGCTCGAAACCAGCAAGCGATGCTAACTCAGTCGCTATATCTCGAATAACCTTTACTACCGCTATTGCATATGGTAATACCGCATTCAGCATAGGTATGAAAACATTACCCAACGCTCTAGCCGCCTGTTCCAACTGTGCCTTAAAAACCCTCAACTGATTCGCCGGGGCTTTAAGGGTACGAGACATGTCTCCCTGTGCCGTAGTAACCTGAGTCATGATAGCGTAGTATCGAAGCTGTGCTTTTTCAGCTTGCGTCATCGAGTCAAACGTCTTGTCTATACCCAAACTTAACGCAATTGCCTCCAACTTAGCCTTAGAGAGGTCGTAACCAAGTCGGCGCAGAGGTTCAAGTTCGCCCGCAATACCAGACTGCAATCTTTGCATAGCATCTTCAACACTGACGTTAAAGAAGGACGAAATGTCATAACCCAACTGAGTCAACTGCTGAGACATCGTCGCCGCACGATCACCAGCAACACCAAAGCCAGTAGCGAGGGTCATGAACACACCCTGACTTCTCATCCATGTAGAAGGGTCAACACCCATTGCATCACCTATCGTTTCGGCGTACTCTTTTGCGGCAGAAGCATATTCTCCCATAGCCGCAGTGAACAAGTTGAGATCCTCAACATAGTTATTGGACTTACTTATCCACGATGAAATGGCAGATGTTATCCCATGGAAGCTAAACGCACCGGCCAGTGCCTTAAAAGACTTGGTAGTTTTGGTGTTGGCGGCAGACAAACCAAGATTGATACTTTTGATCTTGTTCATTTTGTCGGCAACTTCACCCATTTTATCGGAAACTGTGCCTAAACCACACGCTCCGGCAGTAGCTTTCTTCAGCTTATCGAGAGTTCCAATAAGAGTGTCTATGCTTTTTTGTGCGCTTTTGGCATTACCTTTTATTTTTAATTCCAAAGAGTCAACGCTAGCCATAACACTCACTCCTCTCTAGTTAAGATTTGAAATTTTTATTGATTTTTGCCATTTTACCAAGCATATATTGCTTGGCTTTTTCCCGATCCCGTTGTTCCTTCAGCTTTTTCTCTTCCTCGCGGTCATCTTTAGTAATGGAGTACGGACGATCCACATACGGATGAGCCTTTGTACCCCTCTTGGCAAAAGCCTGTAGAAGAGGAGACACATCGCAAAGAGCCTCGTAAATGTACATACCTTGTAACCACAAGTCTTCGTTTCTACGCTTTCTCTGCAATTCATGTGCCTTACGATAGTACTTTGGTAACGACGGATCCCCATCCCAATACTGTTCCGGGGTCATACCAATTGATAGGTAAAACGGGAATAATTCATAAAATTTTGCTGTGTAACTATTGGAAAAGGGGACGGATTGCCCGTCCCCCGCGACGGACTCCGAGGAAGTTACCAACTCTGAGTCCAAGTTAAATTTTCCGAAGACTCAGCAGGATCATCAACCAGTGCCATAATAGGCTCGTTGTACATCTCTGCCAACTTACCGATGAGTTCTCCCTTGTTGGTCATCTTGTAGTAAATCTCATCGATCAACTCTCTCTTGACCCAACGGTGACGGGCTTTGAACGCACCGGCAAACAGAGTAGGCAGCGTGGTCATGGGCTTAGTATGGATATCGTCGGCGACGAATCCTTCCCGTTCCATCTGCTCTACACTCTTGCGTGTAAACTCCAAAGTATACTCAGTACCGTTGTATACGAAATTCAGCTGCTTACTCATAATTAGTCTCCTTTATAATTAGGCATCTTCGCCCAGAGTGATGGGGGTAGAAGCGGCAATGCTGACAGTCATGTTGACTACCTCATTGACACCGCCACCGTTGACATATACGGAAAGCTGACCCTTAAACGCAAACTTACCGTCAGAACCAGTGGGAGTAGCTACGCCACCGGATTCAGTACCGCCAAGCCAAACAGCGAAGTCAGTCTCAGTGCCTTCCATTGCTTTCAGCTTAGTGTAGTCCTCCAGAGTGTAGTTGCACTCAAACTCCAGAGCGTCGAGGCTCTGAATACCCATGATGTTGGTAGTCATGCTGTCGGACAGGGTGGTGGTTTCCAGCAGTTCAGGTGCGCCACCCAGATCAGGGAAAGACTTGATGTCAATCAGCTTTTCCCAAGCAGAACTAGCCTTGTGCATCAGGAAAGATTTATAAGTAGAAATAGCCATGATAATTACCTCCTATAAATTGTGTTGTTCGAGGAAACAACCGCCCGGTATCTAGCTACCATCCGATAGATGGTGGAATCGTACTCATTGGGGACAGGAGTCAGCGTAATCCTGGAAAATCCCATTGACAGCATTTCCTCATCGATGAATCCGAGAATATCCCGGCACTCGCTCTTTTTACCCGTAGTCTTATTGGAGTAGACATTCACCTCATACATCACGTTGGCATGGTTCTCGTTGGAACCACTGTCAATCGTTTCTATGAGAGTACCATTGTCTGCCTCCACCAGAGAGACCGCCGGGAAGGAAGGGGGAGAATTCACATATTCTCCAGTCATGAAGATGTTCGGGTATATTTCACGAACCTTTGTAGCCACCCGGTTAAAGACGGCATTTTCGATATCTATCATCCGAACTCCTCCTTAAATAGTTTTACGATAGCACTTCGCATTTCTTCGCTTGCATACCACATAGGCATCGCAGCGGGGTTACCGTGTGTAATAACCAATTCACCGCTATCATCCCTGAAACCCCACGCCTGTCGTTTACCATGACCCTTACCGTACTCACCGATCCCTACAATCCCACTAGGACGGGGATTGGGATAAGGCTCACCCGGATTGTGATAAACACCAGCACCGAACTCTATGAAAGCTACTGCCTTACCTTCAGCTTTAATGCAATAACCACCCGTGATCGGTTCCAGCGTGACATCAGAATCATTCACACCGTCGTACATCGCAGTGGTGAATCTCACGGATGCCTCACGTACACCGATTTCACCCAATCCCTTCAGCAGACTAAGCTTCTTAATCTCGATGGAATCCCGAAAAGCCTTGAGTTCCTTTATGGCATTTTCAATGCTGGATACACTCAAATTCATATTGATTACTTTCTTAGCCACGGACGCTCACCTTGCTCACTGCGATAGACACGCTGTTAAGACTAGCTGCGACCTGCTTAACGATGTAATCATGTGGGGTTTTGGTGCTACCATCCTCGGCAATCTCCGGGAGAGTATCGATCCAAAGGATGGATGTTTCGGTTATCGGGAATGAGGGATTGTCAAAAACGATAACCCTGTCATAACGCACATCGTCGCCAAACTGGCGAGTAGTAGCCTCGCCGCGGGCGGCTGAAACATTCGCTTTGACCTCCACAGGAGTGTCATACGAAATCTCATACTCGCCCGTCAGGTTGCCGTACTCATCCTTGAGGGGAGTTTTATCACGATAATTGGCGTAGTAAATGCAAATTTTGTTACGCGTCAGCGTCTTCATCGGATCACCCCAATCATGGGTGTCACCGCACCGAGTAGAGATTCTGGGACATCAGCACTTTCGTAAGACCGGGAGATGCCGTTCTCGGAATGTGCCGTCTGTCCTTCCGCTCCCCGCTTATTCAGCAGATACGCTGCGATTTCGCAGTGAAGGAAATCATACCGGGTGGGAACTTCGGTCTCCTCAGAGCCATAGGGATATGCCCCGTTGAGAATTTTGCTACCGGCGATGTTGAGGTAGGCAAGCAACACCTCCTCAGTATCGGACTCACCAACCATAGCTTTCAGTAGCGTCAACTTTTCCGCTTGAGTCATGTTGCTTGCCTCCTTTAGGTTTCAATTAAGCACCCAGGGTGATGCGAACTACCTTGGTGTCGTTGTCCAGAGCGGCAACGTAGTACTTACGAGTGGTGGCGGTGTTCAGACGCTTGTTGGCGGCTTCCTCGGAACGGTTGCCCTTGGTGTGCTGCTCAACCTCAGTACCGGTCTTAACCAGCAGACGGACAGCCTCCTTGGTTGCAACGACGATTTCGTTATCATCGGCATCCTTCTTGTCGTAGATGTTGACACCGGCAACAGTACCGATGTAACCAACGCGGGCAAAGGCCTCGATGTACTTCAGGTCGTCCTTCAGAGCCTTACGAACCTTGGCCTTGACAACGGGGTTGACGAAAGCAAAGATCTCGATGTTCTCGTCGTTTTCCACGCCCAGTTCAGCAACAGCGTCAATGAACGCATCCTGGTTGGGAGCGGAGGCGGGAACAGTCTTGCTACCCTTCTTGTACTCAGCGAAGATGTCAGCATTCATGGTATTGAACATATCAGTACCAGCATGCTTCATACCAACAGGAACCAGTTCAGGATCCTTCATAGCCTCTTCGTCGTACCACTCAAAGCGGTTCTGAGCCAGCAGAATATCATACTCCTTCTGGGTGAAACCAGCGGTGATGGACTTGCTGTTGCCCTGACCCTGAGTCAGCTTCTCAGTGCCGTTGGTAGCAGAGTAAACATTGATGATCTTCTTCATACCAGCAGTACCCTGGAGAGAAGTATCCACGGTCACGAAGCGGGCCAGATCCAGATGGGAATTGAACTGATCCTCAACAATAGAGCCGAGGAAGAAATTTTCATATGCAGTATTAGCCATAATTAGTTACCTCCATAAATTTGTTTGTATTCTTCGGGATTTTCATTATAGAATTTGATTCTGTCACTCACGGACATCTTTGAAATCTGTTCGCGGGTGATTGCGCCATCTGCCTTATTGGGGACAGGCTTGGGCGTACTCTTGAGGGCATCGGCACGAATCTTCTTCTCGAGTGCCTCCTGATGCTTTTGCTGATAGGAAAACAGTTTCTCCATATCGCCATCGACCATTGCCGTAGCCGCATCGTTCGCCATGGACTCGTCATAACCCATACTGAGGAACTTGGCCTTATGCCTGGACACGTTAGAATCACGAGTCAGAGTGGCATTTTCTTCCTGTAACTGCTTGATCAAATCAGCGGTTTCCTGTGCCTTTCTTTCCTCTTCGGTCAGAGCCTCACGATGCTTGCGTTTCCACTCTGCGTTTTCAGAACTCAGCTTGGAATTAGCTGTTTTCAGACGTTCAACTTCGGGGGACAAATCCTCGGGGAATTCGACCTCTGCCAACGCAGCTTCAATCTCCTCCAGGGTCATGCCTTCCTTATAGGCATCTTTCAGCAAATCTTTGAATTTCATACCTTTACCTCCTGCGTTTAACAAGGCAGTTCACTCTGCGCTATTTTCTGTTTTTGGTAGGGTTGTCTCCCATCTTTTGCGATTAACGTTTTCCCTAACGATTATTGAGTTATTTACTCTTCGGAACAGGTGTTAGATAACATCTGCAATTCCTATGTGCTTTAGGTGGAACATTATCGATGGGGTACACCTTACCATTCCGTTCCCGGCAAGTTTTACACTCTCTACCATCGATATTGGTATTCCACTTGACATTCTCAACGCCGCTATCCCGGTAACCATCAATGGTTGCCTGGTCCACAGCATCGAGCATATAGTGTGCGGTTTGAGTCCACCAAAGGTTAGCAGACCGTCTCAGACTGTCGTTATACAGAGTACGATTCAGATACTCTTTAGCAGTCATCATCTGTTCAGCCAACCGCAAGCGTTTACGCTCTGCCTCGGACTCATACAGATAACCGGATACGAAGTTATATGTAGCAAGCAAACCAACCAACCACGCTTCGTTAATCCTATTCTTGCCTTTATCCATGTACCCAGCCGCAATAGCTAGAGCCACGGCATCGGAATAGGCTTTCTGAGCCGCCTTGAGATACTGCTTTTTGTTCTCACGCATTAGCCGATCAAACAGTTCAGTGGTTTCCGCAGTGACTCTTGGGGCATTCAGTTCGTCAAAACCGAAAATACCCAGTCGGTTGAATTCTCTACGAATCAGCTTTTTCAGCTGCTCCAGTAACTTGTCAGCTAGTCTGTACATCGGAATTCTCCTCATTTACGACTTCGTTGGAATCATCTTCAGACTCATCTACATCCACCGGCTCCCATTTAGCCATCTGCTCCTCGTAATACTCATTACTCATGTTGTATGCGCTCTCGGGATCGGAGAACAGACCACAATGGGTGAATGCCAGCAGAGGATGTACCTTGGGCTGCTGAAGCATAGACACCAGCACCTGAGACTTACTTTGGATGTTGTCGTAATTACGACGGGTGAACTTCATGTCGATGTCCTTCAGTCTCAGTTTGAGATCAGCCAAACCGTCACACAGCTTCAGAACCAATCTCAGCACTTCCTTCTCGGAACGCTTGAACATCAACTCACTATCCTTGGCTCTACTCTCAGCCAGGGACCATCCGTCCCGGAGCAACACCGCAGAACCCGTATCGGAGGTGGAAGAGCCACCGTTTCGATTCGGCATACCGCAGATGGTGAGTACTGCCTGATAAGCATCGTCCTTGAGCGTCTGTGTCTGCTGCTGATTCAGTTCGTTGGTAACGATATCCACATCAGCTTGCTGACCATCGGAAGACTTGACTTTGATAGCACCGAGATCCTTCAAGGCCTCAAAATCTTCCTTCGTAATATCACAGTTAATGAACTTTACAAACGCTTGCACAAACTGCTCGATACCGTCCATTCTATTGGACTCAATATTATTGATTGCGTCCAGAAGAGGAAGAACAATTTCAAAAGCACCGAGACGAGCATTGTTCGCCGGGTACTCAAAGATGTTTACTGTCCCCAGCCCATTTGGAGCGGTCTCCAGCACCTTACCATCTTTAATGGTAAAATACTGAGTATCGCTATAAGCGGAAAATGTCTTCGCACCGAACTCGTCTGTGTTATACTTGACACCCAACATCCGTCTGCGTTTCACATCGTTGGAATACACCACGAAGGAATCCCGGGGATCCAGGGTGAACATATCAAAAGGAGCCTCATCGGACTCAGCATCATATTTATCGTTAGCCAACACCATTCTGTTGGCAGTACCGCAGATCATGCCCCATTCCACAACCTCTTGGTCGAGAGCGGGTTTATCCACAAGGAACATATACTCATTCAAAGCACCAACACCATTGGTGACGGACTCCTCGCAATTCCTACCCACATATTGGATAGGTTCGCCGCAGAGATAACCGACTTTGAAAGACACAATCTCATTCGCCCGGTTTTCCACAATCTTGTTGCAGATTTCGGGTCTCACGGTCTTGTTTCGTTGAAGAATGGGCTGTTCGCCCTTGTAGTACTTCCAGAGATAATCGATCTCCGAGCGGTTCTTTTCGTGCAACTTCATTGCTTCTTCCAGAACAGCCACAACATTTTCAGCGGTAATCTCAGTCACGTCAGTGGTGATTGCCCGTCTGCCATACATGGTTCTCGTATCCATTTCGACCCCTCCTTCACTCAAAATTACCAAACCAGTTCAATTTCTTTGGGTCGGGAAATCAAACGGATACTCTGCGGTCTAGCAACTGCGGTGGGCGACATCATCTGCTGAAGAGGATATGCGCCGAAGTTCTGCCAGGACACGCAAGATAGAACTACATAATCTTTAATGCTCACCCGGGCATTAACGTCATCGATGACAATCTTAGAAGGACGGGTGATTGCACCCTTGTGCGTGTGACCGGCAATTACACAATCCACACCATCAATGACATTGCCCCATCTCTCATTACGATTGACAGCAGCACCTGTCATGCCACCGCCGGAACCGTGGGTTACTGCAAATTTGAAGGAACTATCATATCTAACGCCACCATTACCGGTACGCGCCCCCAGACGAATCGTCATAAAAGCTGCATTTTGGCGATAGATGTCTTCCAAATCAAGTTTGGTCATGATGTCATAGGTGGGGTCATCGTCAGCATCCTTGAGACTTCTGCGCTCATGATTGCCGCTGACACAGCATAAAATCTGATCACGCAACGGAGCCAAATGCTCAACCATTATCCGCTTCTGCTCGCGAGGTCTAACTCTGTCGTCCCACGGCGATCCAACTGACGAACGCAGGTTGTTGTTAATCAAATCGCCCGCCAAAATCAGGTAACTGTTGGGTTCACTAGCGACCTTAGTGCGAAACTTTTCCCATGCGTTGGTGTCATGTTCCAATGCGCCAAAGTGAACATCTGCGATGGGATAAATCTTAATTTCCTTGTCGCAAATCTCATGTACGATGAGATCAAAGTCATTCCGCATCCACGACGAACCCCTTTCTGGAAAAATAAAAAAAAGTGCATGACTGTGCGAACCAAAAAGGTTCGTGCAATCATGCACCGAGTAAATCTATATTTCTTCACTTAGCATTATAACACAACATATAGCATTTGTCAAGCATTCGACCACAACATATTGTGTTACCACGGTCTCTGGAAAACAGACACTTGATTGGCTCCCATACTTTGAGCATACTCAGCAAGCATTGCCATACCGTCCGCAGTATCGTCATTTTTGTTTTTACCAGCCATCGTGTAGGAACAAAGCATATTAATGAATTTTCCATATTCACTGTTACGCTTATACAGAGACTCATCCCGGAAGAGGCAGTGTTCCTTAACCCACGCCGAATTGACGATAATCTTGGTTTCCTTATTCGCCGTAGTGTATTTGGTAGTAATGTGCGTAATTCCACCACGATCCTTCACCATCTGCTGCACCTTTTCTGCCACACGCCCACCGGCAGAGTTAGACTCAAACCGGCATTGTTTTACTTTGTGCCTAACCAAAATGTCAGCCAATCTAGCATCCACAATTTCGGGTAGACCATTGTCGCATATGCAATCCTCAATATAGTAATTCTGTCCATACACATACGCCACCGGGAGGAATGCGTAGTCAGTACCTTTATCCTTGGTATCGCAGATACCGATGATGGCATCCGGCTCCTCCTCAGGTAATTCAAAATATCTACGCAGTTCATCAGCATGGTACAGAAGACCCTCACGCTCAATAGGCTCATTCATATACAACGCTCTCCAGCTTGCATCATCCATGATGTCCCGTTGCTGACGATAGAACTGAGTATTAAAGCCCACACCATAAGCATAGTCAAAATTACTCTCATCATTTGCATTCATAGCCGGAAGGACAATGAACTTCGCCCTGGGGCTATCTCCGTACATGGCCTCCAGTCTACCGATAACATCATGAACAGACCAACGGGTGGCAATGTGTAATTCACCACAGTGATCACCAATCTTTCTCTGGCGCAGGTCGGTTGTGTAGGTTTCCCACAGCTTGTCTAGTCTCTCCTTATTCAGAGCAACCTCAATACCACTCACAAGGTCATCACAGTAAAGCAGATGCATGGCTCGATACAGACCGGCGTTACCTGTACCAATAGATGTGAACTGCAAGGTCTCAAATCTTTTTCGCTTTCCCAGGTCGATACGGCAATCCTTGGCATTGGTATTCACCACTTGGGTCTCCGGGAACACCTCTTGCCACAGATAATCACCGTTCTGATCAAAGATTCTCAGACACTCATCATACACACCGCGTACGAACGAGTTACTATGGCTACCTGTTAGGGTTGGTTCTTCAGGATGTCTACCCGCAATCCATGTGAGGTAGAAAATAGCCAGCGTGGTCTTACCACTACCAGGGGGCATACTGACTGCTAGAAGATCCAGCTTTCGCTCCTCCAGTTCCTGTAGGGCTTGCACCACATCTCGCAGCACCATCTTCCGGGGCGGGTAGAATTTCTTGTCTGGGTCACGGTTCCACTCTACTGCCAGAAGGCATAGGTGGAAAGACTCCCTAGCACCGGCAAATACTACCTCTCTATGGAAAGAGAACATCTCTCTCATTTTGCCGATATCATCAATACCCGGTATGATTTCCTCAACCCAATCCGACAGCTTTTCCAGATACTTCACCGCAAGTGGAATATCCGTCTTCATCGTTTCCCGGCATATATTCAACAGATCCCGGTAGGCTCTCATGTCTCCGGGGTCTTTTTGTATTTTTTGAAATATAGCAACCAAAAGCATTTCCATGTTTCAATTACCTCCTTAAAACAAAAAGATGGTGCATCACTGTTTGAGGTCTATACCTCGCGCAATAATGCACCATCTAACTTTATTTACCTTGAATATTTAATTTTTACGATATCTACTTCAATAAAACCAATAATCGGTTCGTTTAACTCCTCTGCCACCTTCTTATAATCCTTGACAAACAGTTTGTATTCAACAGTCTCCCCGGGCCTAATACGGCGCGCTACCGAAGCCTCATACGTCCAATCAGATGGACCGGTATTGTCGATTGAAATAACAACCGATATATCTTCCAAAGTACGATTAGTAGTATTGGTTATCTCGTAAAGATAGTATGAATAATCCGAACTTTGAGTAAGACTACCCTTGTCCACATAATCCACATATTTAATATCAAAATCTCTAGTCCATTGGGTAGAAGAAATGTACCAAACAACCGCCACAATTATTGCCAGCACCGGAATGATAAACCACTTTTTGTTTTTCATATCATTAACTTCCCTTAGTAAGTTTATAGAGAAGCACTATGACGAACAAAGAAGTGCCGTTTAACTCACCTCTTTGGCTCTAGCATACCAGGTGCTTCTACCTATACCCAATACTTTACAACATTCTTCGACGGTTATCAAGCCGTCTTTTTGTTTTTTCAGGAATTTTTGGAAATCCGGGACGTCCTTGGATGGTCTACCTTCACGATAATCTTCACGCTCTCTAGCAACTGCCTTACCTTCGCTGGTTCTTTCTACAATCATATCTCTCTCGAATTCAGCAAAAGCAAAGAATATGGAACGAATCAATTTACCAGTGGTGCTGTTATCCATCATACCCATGTTGAGAACATTGACCGCCACACCCTTGGCAAATAACTCATTCATCAATTCACAACCTTGGATAGTGCTTCTGGCAATTCTGTCCAGCTTCACCACCACAAGAGTATCGCCTTCCTTAAGAACATTCAGTAGCTTATCCAATTCAGGACGATGCTTCTTTGTACCTGTAAAGGAATCTTTATAGATGATTTCTGCACCATGTTCTCTCAGCACCCTCTCTTGAGCCTCAAGACCATTGCCATCTCTTTCCTGACCTTTGGTACTTACACGAGCATAACCGTAAATCATTACTCCACCTCATATCCATCTGTAGGAACCCGGCTGGAGCGAGGAACGACGACTACCTTGTAATCCAATGCACGAAGCATTTCGCTCAACATTGACACAGGAATGTCCTTTGCTTTCTTAGTGTTAAGACGATCCCACAATGCTGCCTGGGTGATGTTCAGACGATCAGCCATACTGGCATTGTTCACGCCTTGCTTATCCATAATGACTTTGGTAATTTCTCTAGCTTTCATAACGCACCTCCAAGTGGTTTATGTCTACACTATAGCACTCAAGTATTTTCTTGTCAAGTATTTTCTTGTAAATATTCTTTTTATTTTTTGAGGATATTTAAGCCACTAACCCCGCCCCCTCCCGCCATGATCCTATCCCCCGCCGGTATCCCATACCCCTACCCCCTATAGGTATATGGCATGCCGTCGCCGGGGTCCGTGGCCTGGAATAAATCCCGCCCGGGCTGCCGTTTTAGTGTTCGAAAACTGTTAACTTTTCAATACATATATAGATATCAAGAAAATACTTGAAAAACTATCAAGAAAACGCTTGACTTTCAAGAAAATACTTGATAATATAGGCATATCAAGAAAACGCTTGAAAACAATATATAAATAGGGGGAAACAAATATGGCCACAAAAACACCTAAAGCCCGGATCAATTCCGCGCAATCTATCGGTAAAGTAATTCAATCTAGCAAGGCCTACAATCAGCAGCACACCGGCGACGCCGTCCAAATCCATATAAGCGGGGGTAATGCCAAATTGGGCGCGATAATGAATATCAGCTTGCCGCCCGTGGTAACATGTCACAATTGTAGTAGCTGCAATAAATACTGTTATGCCGTCCGCACGTATAACCGCTTTACCGGGACCGCGTCCGGCTGGAATGAAAATTATCTATTGTTTTTAACCGATCCCGTCAAATATTTTAACGAAATTTCTAAAGCGGTAAAAACACAACGCTTTTTCCGCTGGCATGTTTCCGGCGACATTGTTAACGAATGTTATTTATTCGGCATGATCGCCGTGGCCCGTGAAAATCCAAAATGTGAATTTTTAGCATTCACAAAAGCATATCAAGTAGTCAACCGCGTTATTGCTGCTGGTTACGCTACCGGCAAGGGCTACAATATACCGGAAAACTTGCACATTATATTTTCCGCTGCGCCTGGTGTGGACATGCCAAATCACTATAGCATTCCAGAGTGCCATATTAATTTCCAGGACCCCGCTTTAAATACCTATTGCGGCGGGGCCGAATATGAATACCACTGCACCGGCAACTGTACAGAATGCGCTATAAATGGCTGCGGCTGTTTTTTCTTAAAACCTGGCGACGTAACTATTATTAATCAGCATTAACAAGGGGGTAAATAAAATGAAATTAACTAAAAAGCAAATTGACACAATCATTCTTTACACACCGGCCGAATTACGCGGAAAGACCGTTACTTGTTGGATCGGTCTAGAATTTGGATACTATGCCCCGGCTAATGCCAATTGGGCATATCATGCGCAATATGTTGATTATAACGGCGTCCCGGTACTAGTGGTAACGCAATTCGGCCGTATTTTATAATAGGGGGAATAATTATGTATATCAAGATAGAAAACCACCAGGAAAACACCGTGCGAATTATTGACTATCCCGCCGACATGTCAACTTTTCTATGGGTCCATAGCATGGGGATATTTAACATTATTAAAATAAAGCCCGGCGTTTATCAATTTATGGATCGTTTTAGCAAGGAAATATTCAGCACGATATCAAAACCAGGTAAACGGGAAATAAAAGCTTTTTTACAGGGGGAAAATTGAAATGGCTGTATTTATGTTTTATATAGGTGTTTTCTGTATCGGTTTTGGCGTATTGGCTGCAATCGCTGATCTGATAGAAAAATTCATGTGGTAAAGAGGTGTTAACAATGGCTGTATTATTTATTATTCTTTTTCCAATTGTGCTATTATTAAAGCTAGCTAACAAAACAAAGTAAACCAAACCCGGGGACATGATCCCCGGGTTTATTTTATGCCCGTACAGGCCCGCACACGCTGCCGGGATCCCGGCGGGCTTTTAGTATGCTGCTAGAATAAAAACGCCATACACGGCCACCAGGGGCGCGACGGCTATATTATACGCCCGGAACCATGCCGGGCTTTTCCTGTTATGCCTCTCAGAGGCTCTCAGAGGCTCTCTAAGCGTTTTTATTGCGTCTCTAGTGTGTTTATACCCGTAAAGCATAAAACCACGCTAGCGGGCTTGTATGGGCTTTAAAACGATATCCCGCCACGACGGGACCCGCCCCGGGGCGGGGGCTGCCAGGGTGGTGGCATAGGGGGGTAGCGAGGCCCCGACCCACACGAGGAAAGCCGGGGCATAGTCGCTATAGTCGCATAGTCGCTGGCATAGTCGCTGGCATAGTCGCTGGCATAGTCGCTGATCAGGACTCACTATCTATAGTCGCTGCGTCGCTCAGGTAACGCTTACGGATATCCTCAGCGTCATAGTCGCTGTCCTGTTTTTGGTTAGGTGTCAGCACATATTCAGTCTTATCCTGGTAGCCGAAATGGTTCTTCATCATGAAAATCGCCATCACGGGGTTGATTTTTCCCGCATTTGCGTATGTTTCCATAGACATTTCCAACATTTCGTAAGCTTTTTTTACTAAGTCGGTAGTCTCGTCCGGTAAGTTCAGCTTGTATCCATTACCACCAGTCGGTTGGTCGTTTGCTATTGACCACAATAGTCGTCTATTAACACCAAGAGCCATGGCCATTCCCGCAACAGTCGGTTTCAAATCAGCCTCACCATAAATCTGGAAATACTCAGCAAGTCGTTCCCGAACAGCATCAGGATTTTTCAAATCCACTCTAGGCATATCAAAGAACTTCATATTCGTCAACACGATTCTAGAGTTATCACCAGGCTCCTGACCCAAATCACCAGCCAACGCGGCAGCCATGCCAGCGGGCTTTCTCTTTTGCTTCACAATCTCCGTACCAGATTCAATAACATCCGGCACTTTCTTCTTAGCCATAAAAATCCCTCCTTATAGTCGTTCAAGTGAGTAAAGTGAGTCAAATCAGCTTTTTGCAGTAAAGTCTTCTTATAGAGGCCCTTATAGAGAAAGTTTCTGTAAAAACCGAAGAACACTCACTTTTATCACTTAATTATAATAATTCACCCATTCAAATACCGTTCGGCGGTTTCGGTAGAGGCGTCCAGTGAGTGATATTAAATGTCTTAATATTACCATCATACTGCATCAAACACGAAGGCCATTCATCACTATATTGGTAAACCTCCATTTTTCCATCGGTATCTATACCAAGAACACCATCACCATGTACGGGTTTTTGCTTTTCAAAATCGAACCATTCCGCAGTAATGCGCCGAGACAGTTCTGCAGCCTCTCTTTCTTGCGCCATCTTTCGCCGTTCTGGATAAAGCGCGCATGCGGTTTCATCGCCGTTGCTAGGACATTCTTTGCGTTCTTCAAAGACCACTTTGCAATAACTTGCAAAAGTAAATCTTCTGCAATCTTTACATTTAAGCATCGTCTTTCCTTTCTCCAGTAAGCACTTACAGTAATTCACGCATCTTGATACCATAATAAACTGGGTATCCATCCTTAAAAGATTTACGCTCAAACCAATCCGGGTGGCGTTCCATCTCAGAATTAAACTTCCTAGCACTAAGCACCGGCGCACCTTCCGATTTCGCCCAAATCTTAAAGGTACTATACAGATCCTTTGCTTTAATCACAGCATCTTCAGCGGTCTCACAGCGGGCCTCTAGGAACTGTAACACCAAATCATTATCCTTCTCATACTGACGGACAACCTTCTTCATATGAGGGGGCATTGTCAGACCTCTCTGCTTATACTTGATATAACCACGGATCATCCACATGAAGATACCACTCATGGACTCTTGAGAGGTCAACTCGGCTTTCAAGTTAATATCCTGTTCCTCAGGCTTAAAGTGACGATTGAACTCAACCACCTTAATACGCTCAGAGGCAAAGATAGATTTATCCGTCACCATCGGCAAGTCATTACAGGACAGCCACAAGGTAAACTGGGGTAGGTAGGTGGTAGCAGCCTGGTAGAGAGCGCGGGCGGTAATCTCTTCGCCGCCGGTGAATTTCTTTATCTGCTCCTCATCTAGCTTGCCGTACTCGTTGCTTTCGGACATCGTTACAAAACGCTTACCCTTGAGGCCAGCCAGGGTGGGGGAGGCGGCTTCTGCATCACGGAGCCGGTCACTCTTGCAGATAATACCAACGGGAGCCACACGGGCATAGTCGCCTAGCATGTTCTCAATGGTATTAAGCATAGTCGATTTACCATTACGGGTGGTCTTACCATGCAAGATAAACATACATTCCTCATTGGAGAGTCCTAACATGGAATAACCCAAGGCTCTCTGGAGGAAGTCAGCTTTATCCTTATCTCCTTCGGTGACCTCATCAATAAAGGTTTCCCATCGCTCACAGCGTATATCACGATTGACAGTATGACGGAATGCTGTCTGCATTGTGAGATAGTCGCTAGGACGGGCGGGTCTAAAGGTGAAGTCGGAGAGGTCGTAAGTGCCATTGAGACAGTTGATGAGATAAGGGTTTGCATCAAACTGAACAGCGGAGATATGGAGTTCACCGGTGGCATCCTTTAGGATACGATCACGCATGCGACGGTCACCCATCTTATTTACAAATGCGGTGTAGTTCTTACGAAGGTCGTCATCAGAGATTTCACCGCAGTAGAGGATCATCAGACGGACGAAATCCTTAATTTTCTCCGACACCAAGATAGCACCCTCGTCCCGTCTCCATGCGCCGGAGTCGTAGGTGTACCAACATTTATGCTCCGAGCAGTATCGGGCTTCTTGCTCATACAGTAGAGCGAAGAGATTAGCCATACCCATCTCACTCCACTCAAACCCGGAAGTCGTTTCGTCGGCTCTTTCCGGGTGGTGTGTTTTTATGAGGAACATCTTATCAGACATATCCTCGTCCAGGATCACCCTACCAGAACGCAGCTGGAAAAGTTCCCTGGATTCACTAAGGTCGTTCATAGGTTATCAACCTCCTTTAGAAATTGTTTTCCTCATTCTCCTTCCGCAGGCTGTTTGAGCCATTCAAGTAATTCGCTTGTTGATTCCTCAAAGTCGTAATCGACAGAGGGAAGCCCAAAACTGCAGCATACCTCGAACGCAACTTTATTCTCGTGATCTGCAAACATAACCGCCAACTCCTCATCACTCATCGCCCGGATGCGGTCTGCTTTGGTCTTTGGCTTGGTGTAATACTCTCCACCGATGTCGATATAAGGCTCAACTCCATGTTCCACATCATACCGAGGGATTGTGCCATCTTTAAAGCAGAAGCTATACCCCTCTTCGGGAAACATCGTTCCGCACATAATTTGCAGATTTTCATAATGGAGCGACCCATCCTCTTGCAGAATGAGCGCATCGTGGCAATTTGTGCCGTATTCGTGGACACAGCCGTTCATGTTGTCTTTCACATACAGTTTCAGCATAATCATTCTCCTTTCGGTGGTTGGGGCTTTTCCACAAACCTGTCCATCAATTCTTCAACCGTTTCTTCTGGGTATATTCGGCTCAAAATATCACGCAATTTTTCAGGTGGTAAGTTTCCCGTTTCCCTCGGTTTTAATCCAATATCTCTTTTCATTGTTCCACCTCATTTGTCGGCGGCTCTGGTAGTGGCATCCAGTGGGTGACTTTCATAGAGCCATCACCCAAAGTGTGCTGAAAATGTGGCACAATATCTGTTGCATAGTAGTCAAGCACCTGTGTAAATGTCATTTTGGGATACTCACCAAAATGATAGTTGCAAAGATATTGACCGTTCTTTTTCGGCAACCTATCCTTGACCGAAATCCACTTGCTAGGGACATTATTGTCCTTATCAGTTGGGGACAATTTGTCACCGACATTATTGTCCTTAGCAAAAGTTACACCGTTGGCGATAAGTCGATTAGCCAAAATTTTGGCTTCTTCTTCAACAAGACGAGGAGAATTTTTATAAATCAACTCAATCAGCTTTTCTCTTGTGTCCATTGTCAGTCCTCCTTTGTTTTGTTCTGGATATTTGTTAAAATATGAGCAATCACATCCACCGTCCATCCGTTGCCAATTACTGTCTTTCTGCGATTTTCTTTCCCCAAACACTTTGTATAACCCAGCGGAAGCGTTTGCAATATCTCCCAAAAATCAGCATTCAACATATAATACTTGCCATTCTTATGTATAAGATTGGTACTGCTCTTTGTTTGCGAATTACCCTGCGCCGTTAAGCAATAATGCTTCTCCTTTATCTCGGTGCATACATAAGGACAAAAGATGTCTGGGATATACCCAAACTTTTCTCTTGTTTGTTCCACTTTCTTCTTTGTCCATTCAACCAATTCGATTTCATCATAGAAAGGATATTCCTCTATAAGTTTTCTCAGATCATACCCCTTATCGATTGGCTGACGAACACTAGGGATGTTAGTCCAATACAATCTGTTTCTCATTTGTCCGCTTACCAGTTTGCTGTTTATCTTGATGGGTTCGACACCAAGTGCCTCTGTGATTATATCTTTTGCTTCTTTTGGCATACTCGCATTGTTTTCAAGCAAAAAATATTTGGGCTGGATCTCCTCCACGGCTCTTACAAATTCCCAAAACAAATGGCTTTTTGTGCCGGCAAGACCACTCCTCACCCGGTTTAATGTTGAAAAGTCTTGGCACGGAGAACCACCCATCACAATGTCAAATCCTTTGTGCTTTGTAAAATCGGCTATTGTAACATCACCACAATGCTCAATTTGCGGGTGATTTTCCTTGCTGACCATTATGGCGTCGGACTCAATTTCATATGCGACATATTTCTCAACTGGTATGCCTGCTCTTTCAAGCGCAACCATTCCGCAAGATATACCATCAAACAAGCTGACAACTTTCATTCGCAACCTCACAAGCCAACCGCTTCATCTGCTCAATAGCGGTCTTCCAATCACCATTGAAAGAAATAGTTTCCAGTTCTTCTTCCGCCATATAATTTTCCAATTCTCCGTCAAATTCATAGGCAACAATATCGATATAATCGTCTACATCATTATCTCTGCACCATTTTGTAGAAACTTGCAATTCTACAAGAATATTCTTCCCGTTAGGATTTTCGTAAACATATCTTGCTATTTCTACAAAAGAAACAAGGTCAACCTCAGTTCTAATTCTGTCTACTTCATTCATAATCTCACCGATATTGTCAAAAGTTCCGCTTTTCAAATAAATCTCAATTATTTCTTTCATTCTCCCTCTCTCCTTTCTCCAAATACAAACTTATCCAATGCCCTTGTGCAATCTTTGCAAAGTTCGATGTCAAAATCCGTGTAATTATATCCGCTGTGGTTGCCGTTGAGAATTTGCCGTATTTTGATTTTTTGCGGCTTAAATATAAACGAAGTCCATCCGCTGTATTTTATTGGCTTACCGCATCTGTCGCAGATGTGCTTGGTGATTTTAGCCATCCCCATCACCATCCATCTTTGCACCGCAGTTGGGGCAGTAGTCCGACAAAATAGGAGAAGAATACCATTCGTCTTGGTCGCATCTACCAAAAGCGTCTTTCCCACATTCTGAACACTTGTACCACCATTTAGAATCATATGGTCCGAATGTTTC
>JAEIGA010000853.1_pt1 | contig 45241 bp, 36 predicted proteins | sample 9270691 | NCBI WGS metagenome assembly JAEIGA01 (sample SAMN17057246, study PRJNA624740) | gut metagenome | biome: biome; isolation source: fecal sample | host: Bos grunniens | place: China: Xizang | collected 2019
ATAAGATGGAAATCTCTAACACATCGCACCCGTTCTACACAGGAAAGATGAAGTTGGTAGATACCGCAGGTCGTGTGGATAAGTTTATGAGCCGCTACGCAAAACGCTACGATAAGAAGAACAAGTAAAAAAGTTGTTCTAACCAAAGTTGAGGACTGCAATTATGCAGTCCTTTTTTTTGTTTGGCGGTGTGGGGTAGGGATGGATATACAAACAAAAAAACCTCAATCGAAAGATTGAGGTTCTCTGCTTACTCAGCTTTGTCGGGATGACAAGATTCGAACTTGCGACAACACGCCCCCCAGACGTGTACTCTAACCGGGCTGAGCTACATCCCGTTCTGGTTTTGCGAGTGCAAAGATAATAACAATTTTTCAAATTGTGCAAATTAATTTCAAAAAAAATGTAACTTTGTGGTATGAATTTTAATTTAAGATATACGCTTTTTGCCGTAATGGTTTGTATGTGTGTGTGTTGCACTCCGCATAAGGAGAGGTCAAATGACGACTTTTTGCACACCGTATACACCCCTGCATATGCCTCTGGCTTCGAGATTTTGGCTGACGACGACCAAAATACTCTTTTGCGCGTCACCCGCCCGTGGCAGGGCGATGCCGTAGAGGAGCAGACATTGGCGATATTTGGTAGTGAGGAGGCTGCTGCGGGCTACAGTGGAGAGTATATCGTGGGTGCAGCCGAGCGTGTTGTATGTATGTCAACGAGCCACATAGCACTGCTCGATGCGTTAGGCGAGGTGCAGAGCGTGGTGGGTGTCTCGGGAAAGCAGTATGTGATGAATGAGCGGGTGTCACAAAGTAGTGCGGTGCGCGATGTGGGCTACGACAGCAACCTTGACTACGAGGCGTTGGTGTTGCTGCGTCCCGACGTGGTGCTGCTCTATGGCGTATCGGCGGAGAATAGTAGCGTGACAGCGAAGCTACGCGAGTTGAAGATACCGTACATATATCTTGGTGATTACACCGAGCAGTCGCCGTTAGGTAAGGCGGAGTGGATGGTGGCGATAGCCGAGATTATGGGGTGTCGCACGCGAGGCGAGGAGCTATTCTCGGAGATTGTGGCACGCTACGAGACGGTGCGAGCCAGCATACTAAAGAGCGACGATGAGTGTCGTGTGATGCTCAATACGCCGTATCAGGAGGTGTGGTATATGCCCTCGGATGATAGCTATATGGTGCGCCTTATAGAGGATGCGGGTGGCAGCTATATATATAAAGGTAAAAACCCATCATCGGAGTCTGTGGGCATAAGCCTTGAGGATGCTTATTTGTTGGTTAACAGGGCTGATGTGTGGCTCAATGTGGGGCAGTTTAGGAGCTTTGATGAGTTGCGTTCAGCCGCTCCGCACTTTATGGCGACACCTGTGGTGGAGCGAGGTGCTGTCTATAACAACAACCGACGACAGACTGCGGCTGGTGGTAGCGACTTTTGGGAGTCGGCTATTGTGCAGCCCGATGTGGTGTTGCGTGACATTGCATCTATCATCGCGGGCGACGACAGTGGGCTTTACTACTATCATAGATTAGAGTAGCAAAAATGCGACGTGGTGGACAATATATACTCTTTGTGTTACTTGCGGTGATGCTTATTGTGCTTGCTGTGGGCGACCTGCTTATTGGTACTACGAGCGTGCCACTTGCCGATGTGTGGGCAGCCCTCACGGGAGGTGCTACGACGGAGGAGTACCGCGTGATTGTGGGCGAGTTGCGCCTACCAAAGGTCATCGTGGCAGTATTTGCGGGTATGGCGCTCTCGGCGAGTGGCCTTGAGATGCAGACGTTGTTTCGTAACCCATTGGCAGGGCCCTATGTGTTGGGTATAAACTCTGGAGCGAGCCTCGGTGTGGCACTATTCACGATTGCTATGCCTATGATTGGCAGTGGTGCTGCGACAATGTTGGCGCGTATAGGTCTAACTGGAATGGCGTGGGTAGGCTCGGCGGCAATACTGCTGCTTGTAATGTTTCTGTCGCGTAAAATAAAGAATATCAACGTCATACTCATTCTCGGTATGATGCTCGGCTCGGCTATATCTGCTGTTGTCGGCATATTGCAGTATCTCGGCACCGAGGAGTCGCTTAAGGCATTTGTAGTGTGGACTATGGGCTCGCTGTCAACGGTAACGATTGCCGATTTATGGGTGTTGGTGCCAGCTGTTGTTGTGGGCTTGGTGCTTGCGATGTCGGCTGTGAAGTCCCTGAATATGTTACTCCTGGGCGAGAGCTATGCCCGCACTATGGGCTTGCGAGTGGGGCTGTCACGCTGTGTGATATTTCTGTCGACAACACTCCTTGCGGGTACTATCACCGCCTTCTGTGGCCCTATCGGCTTTATCGGTCTTGCTATGCCGCACCTTGCGCGTATGACATTCCGTACTGCCGACCACCGCGTGTTGATGCCTGCGGCTATGTTGTGGGGTGCTGTGTCGATGCTACTATGTTGTGTTGTGTGTGATATCGTGGCACGTGGAGGCGTTATGCTACCCGTAAATACCGTAACGTCGCTACTTGCAATACCTGTAATCGTTATTGTTGTCATTCGTAATCGTAACCGTCAATGATAGAGCTACATAACATAAAATTGTCGTTTGGTAGTCGCATCCTGATAGATGGTGCTACGGCGCGCTTTGAGTGTGGTAGTATGACGGCACTTCTCGGACGTAATGGTACGGGCAAGTCGACGCTGTTGCGCGCTATGGCGGCATTGGGCAAGGTGCAAGCGGGCGATATTATCATAGATGGCGAGTCGGTGGCAGATATGCCGTCACACAGGTTAGCGCGCCTTGTGAGCTTTGTCAACACCGAGCGTGTCGATGTTGAGGCACTCACGGTGTATGACCTTGTGGCTGTGGGACGTGCCCCCTACACCGACTGGATGGGTCGCCTGACAGCAGAGGATAGGGCTGCTGTTGACCGTGCTATGCGTGTGGCGGGTGTTGAGGCTATGTCACATCGCTTTGTAGAGACATTGTCCGATGGCGAGTGTCAGCGTGTGATGATTGCGCGCGCACTTGCGCAGGCTACGCCAATAATACTTCTCGATGAGCCCACCGCCTTCCTTGATATGCCTAACCGCTATGAGCTATGCACGTTGTTGCACCGCTTGGCACACGACGAGGGTAAGTGCATAATATTCTCTACGCACGAACTTGATATCGCGCTGTCGCTTGCCGATAGCATTGCACTTGTTGATACGCCATATTTACGCCATCTACCTACACAGGAGATGGTAAAATCGGGGAGTATAGAGCGACTGTTTGTGAGTGAGTATGTTAGCTTTGATGCCGCTACGCAGTCGATACATCTGCGTAGAGAGTAGTATCTACGTGGCTTAATCCTCTATAATTTCGATGCAGTGTTGCATCTTAAGGATAAAATCCGTATATTTGTAAATCAAAAATGAATTTTTTACCGTAAAAAAACTTATTATTATGAAAAAACTTTTGATGATGGCCGCATTGCTCGGTTTCGCTGTAGCATGTGGTGGTGCCAATAAGGCAGAGGAGAATACCGAGGAGGCACAGACTCCCGAGGTAGAGGTTGTTGTTGAGGAGGCTACAGAGTCTGTAGCAAAGGCTCCTGCAAAGAGCGAGCCCGAGGTTGTGGGTGACGAGCGTTTTGAGGAGACCGTGGCTACACAGGCTGGCACAAAGAAGGCTCCTACTGCTGTTGATAAGGCAGAGAAGGAGCTTATCGAACTTAACGTAGCAAAGGGCAACGAGATTAAGGCTGATGTTACCACAAAGGTTCAGGCTGCTACTCGTGAGGCAAAGGAGGATACCAAGACTCTCGTAGTTCGTGGTGCTGCTACTGCAAAGAAGGTTGAGAAGGCTGCAGAGGAGACAAAGCAGGCTATCGAGGCTGTTGACGCAACTGTGAAGGTTGTTAAGAAGAACTAATCGCCAGATAGAGTTTAAACAACTTAAAAGAGGCTGTCCGACATGTGGTGTCGCGACAGCCTCTTGTTGTTTTGAGGGTTGTGCTACTCAAGTCGTAGCTCGAAGGGTGCTACGGGTAGACCCTCGCAGCTCTTGAGGTTACCTATCTTAAAGTCGCCCCAGCCATAGCGCACGACCGCAGGATCGGGCACAAACTCCGAGCGTATGCGCAATACGCGCTCCTCCCACTCATACATCGCATCTGTCACGGGATAGAATATTCCCTCGTTGCCAGCAACCTCCAAGCCCTCGATGTCGCACCAGCGGTTAAGTCCGTTGGGTAGATTCTCGAAGCGTACACCCAGCTCACCGCCGTCAGCCATACGTACCAACTCTGTGGCACGTGGCGAGTAGCACGCGACATGCTCATAGCCATAGTCGCGATGTAGCGCGAGCCAAGCCAGGCGTCTGCCCACAGGCTCCTTGCGCATAGGGTGGATGTTGTCGCGCTCAAATGGCTCAACAAGGTCGTTTGTTACCACTATCGCGCAGTTGGGTATTGTCATTGCTGCGGTGTGCTGTGCGGCGCGAAGAAGTGCTGCCGACTCATGCTGCTCTGGGCTCATATAGCGGAATGGAGCAATCTCGACGGTGTAGAAGGGCAGGGCATAGGTTTTGTCGTCGCCCCACTGCGCGCGCCACGCGTTAACCATATTTGTCATACGCTCTACAAAGCGGCTGTCTTCGCCCACGTTAGAGCACCCCTGATACCATATAAATCCGCGTATGGTGTAGCCGCGAAGAGGGCATAGCATTGCATTATACATAACCATCGGACGGTAGTAGTGCGTTGCGATGGCATCTATAGCCTCGCGCGATAGGTCAACGTCGGGATAGTGCTCCAATACCTCGCGCGGTGTCCAGCTCTCGACCTTTGCACCACCGTATGCTGCATTGAGAATACCAATGGGGATGTTGAGTGTGCGTGACAGCTGACGGGCAAAGAAGTATGCCGTAGCACTCATCTCCTTAACTTCGGCAGGTGTGGCACGCAGCCACTGACCCTCGCAGTAACGCTCCTCGTTGTGTGACTGCGATAGGCGCACGTTGAACATACGCACGTGGTCGCTGCCCTCGGGGTTGGCAAAGACATCGTTAGCACCCTCCACAGGCGAGTTGAAGAAGCCGCGTAGTGGCATCTCCATATTTGACTGACCCGAGGCGAGCCAGACCTCACCCACAAGCACATCCTCAATGGTGATAGTAGAGCTGCTGTCGGAGATAGTTATGGTGTAGGGCGTATAGCTGCCTGCAGGCGTAGTAACATCAACACACCAGTTGCCGCTCTTATCGGTCTTTGTACGCACGCTATTATCGCTCCACGATGCTGTAACCTCGACAATAGCACCCTTGTCGGCCTCACCCCATAGTTTGACGGTGCTATTTTGTAGTAAAACCATATGATTCTGAATAGGCGATGCGAGGCGTAGCTGCGCCGATGCCCCAAGTGCTGTCAGCATAGCCGCAGCAAATAGACATATAGCATAAATACGTTTCATAGTGTTTTTTGGTTATTAGGTTAGGCAAATTTACGAAAAAATATCGTTACTCACGCCACTCTCTGCCAATATTTATACTGTCGCTTTGCGATAAAAATATGGTTGCACTTATGCGGGTTGTCGTAAAAAAGTAGTAACTTTACGCTATGGAACGTATGCTAATATACTATTGTCGGCTATTGTCGATGTCGCTGTGCGTAGTGCTGGCGTTTGCGGTGTCGGCTTGTGGTGGTGAGCCTGAACCGACGGATACGCCACTGCAACAAGAGTATGAACTGCGAGTTACGCCAGAGCGTATTGATGCGCCTGCGGAGGGTGTTGCAGAGGGTGTTGTGGTGGAGATATCGACTACGGCTCCGTCGTGGCGTATAACGGCGTCAGAGGGCGGTAGCTGGGTCTATGTCGATAAGACATCGGGGCTGCGTGGCGAGAGTTGGGTACGTGTAGGTGTTGCGAAGAATAGCGGTGCCGAGCGTGAGATGACCCTGCGTGTCACAGCCACAGGGTGCGACGACCGTTGTGTCGTGGTGCATCAAGATGAGTATATGGACGAGCCACCCACGGATGATAGTGAGTTCTATGGTGGCGAGGTCTATATCGAGGAGTGTAGCGACGGTATGGACAGTATGTCTGTGGGAGAGCTTACGCACGATATGGGGCTTGCGTGGAACTTGGGAAATACGCTCGAGTGCCCGGGTAACGAGTATGCGTGGGGCAATATCCATACCACGCGCGAGCTTATCGACGCTGTTGCCGCTATGGGCTTTAAGAGTGTGCGTCTGCCTGTGGCGTGGGGGCAATACTACGATGGCAAGTATGGCGACTACCACATAAGCGACGAGTGGCTTGACCGCGTGCAGGAGATTGTCGACTGGTGCTTGGCTAACGATATGTACGTTATCATCAACGAGCATTGGGACAATGGCAAGCTGAATGAGTTGCGTGCAACACAGCGCGAGGAGCTAAACCGTGAGTTTGAGGTTATGTGGCGACGCATAGCCATACGCTTTCGCGACTATGACTACCGCCTAATCTTTGCTGGATGCAACGAGGTGCACGACCCTGAGCTTACTACGGATGGTGGCGATGGATATACAGACGAGGCGTTTGAGTCGCATAATATGCTCCTGCGCACCTTCGTTCAGACTGTGCGTTCGACAGGTGGGCGCAATGCCTATCGCTACCTTGCCGTACAGAGCTTTAATACTATGATTGACCTGTTGCATCGCCTTGAGCTGCCTGAAGATAACGTCGAGGGACGTATGCTTGTCGAGTGTCACTACTACACGCCGTACCCCTTCTGCCTTATGGAAAGGTATGAGTCGTGGTTGAGCGATAAGGACTATATGTACCTGTGGGATAGCTATCTGCCGTCTAACTTGCGTGGTAATAGCTACTATACGCGCGAGCAGATGGAGCGCGATATTAGAAAGTTTGGAGAGTGGTGTTGTGAGCGCGGCGTAGGTGGCATTGTTGGCGAGTTTGCTGCGATGTCCCGTGTGGCAATGTCGCGAGAGGCGGGCAGGTATGACGAGTGGTGTGCGTCGCGTGCGTGGTGGCACTACTCGGTGGTGGAGTTGTGTCGTCGTAATGGGCTATGTCCTATGTTGTGGGACAATGGCGATGCCAAGAGCGCAGATGTTGATGGCGGTGGCTGGATAAATCGCAGCCGTCGCGAGTTTGTATATAAGTCGGTGCTCGATGCTATGCAGGATGCTATGCGTGGCGAGCCGTTTGAGTATGTTGGTGATGGGGAGTAAACTATAAATATATGAAGAGAGCTATACTGTATATACTATCTGCTGTCGTGACGTTGGCTATGGTTGTGGCGTGCGGTGCGAAGAGTGCGGCAGATTTGTCGGTAAACGACGAACTTATAATGTGGTACGACACGCCTGCCATGATATGGGAGGAGTATCTGCCTTTGGGTAATGGTCGTCTTGGCGTTATGCCGTCGGGCGGTGTTGCTGTTGACCACCTTGTACTTAACGAAGGCTCGATGTGGAGCGGTGGTGTGCAGTATGTCGACAACTCCGAGGCGGCAGAGTGGCTGCCACGTATACGTGAGCTGCTTATACGTGGCGAAAATCGCCGTGCCGAGGAGCTTATGTACCGATACTTCACCTGCTCGGGTGGAGGCTCTTCATCGCCAGAGTATGGTAGCTACCAGACGCTTGCCGATATGTGGATAGAGTGCGACGTTGTGGCTGATAGCGTCGAGTGTTACCGCCGTGAGTTGCGACTGCGTGATGCTGTGGCGACGACGCGCTTTAAGGCGTGTGGTGTGGAGTATTGTCGTGACTACTTTACCTCGATGAGTGACAATGTTGCAGTGGTGCGTCTTTGTGCCTCTAAACCGGCAGATTACGCGCTGTCTGTAACGCGACCTACGCGCATTGGCGTATCGGTTGATGGATGCGATGTGCGCATTGAGGGCGAGTTGCCGAGTGGCAGTGAAAAAGAGGGCGTGCGCTACTATGGTCGCGCCCACATCGTAACAGATGGCACAGTAACGAGTGCCGAGACAAAACTTAAGGTTGAAGATGCAACCTACGTAACGCTACTCTTTACTGCCGCTACGACATACGCTGTTGATGATCCGCAAGCCACAGTAGATGGCATTATTGATCGAAATGCTGCGCGAAGTTACGAGGAGCTGCTCGGTGACCACGTTGCAGCACACCGCGCACTCTTTGATAGGGTGGAGATAGACTTCGGCGAGCAACGTCTCGATATACCTACCGACAGACGCCTTGAGGAGTATGCCACCTCGGGCGATGATGCGTCGTTGGCGGCACTATATGCGCAATATGGTCGCTATCTGCTTATAGGCTCGGCACATAATGCAACGCTGCCGCCCAACCTACAAGGTATATGGGCAAATACGGTGTGGTGTCCTTGGAGTGGCGATATGCACCTAAACATCAACCAGCAGATGAACCATTGGGCGTTGGAGGTGGGGAACCTCCCCGAGCTTATAGAGCCTCTTACACGCTATGTCGAGGGTCTTGTGCAGTCGGGTGAGCATACCGCCGAGCACTTCTATCGTGCCGAGGGGTGGTGCTCACATATCCTTGCTAATGCGTGGGGCTTTACTGCGCCCTCGGAGGATCCGTCGTGGGGCGCGACAAACACCTGTGGCGGGTGGATAGCACTGCACCTATGGGAGCACTATTGCTATACGTTAGATAGGGCATATCTTGAAAGAGTATACCCCACGATGCGCGGTGCGGCACTCTTCCTGCGCTCGATACTTATCGAAGATTCCGTGAGTGGCTATCTTGTGACCGCTCCTACCACATCGCCCGAGAATGGCTTCTATCTAAACGACGAGGATGCTGCGAGAGGTGCTGTTACGCACGTGTGTATGGGCTCAACGATGGATAATCAGATTGTGCGTGAGTTGTTTACAGCGATAATATCGGCTGCCGAGATACTCGATTGCGATGCAGAGCTTGTTCAAGATTTGCGCTATGCTCTCTTGCGCCTTGTACCTACGCGCATAGGCACAGATGGACGTATTATGGAGTGGTTGGAGGAGTATCGTGAAGCAGAGCCACAGCATCGCCACGTGTCACACCTCTTTGGACTATATCCTGCCGCCCAGATAGATCACTCTACGCCCGAGCTTATGGAGGCGGCACGTCGTACGCTCGATGTACGTGGCGACGGTGGTACAGGGTGGTCTCGTGCTTGGAAGATATGCTTCTGGGCGCGTCTTGGCGATGGCGACCGTGCTGCAAAGTTGCTACGCTCGTTGCTGGAACCTGCGGTGGTGGAGTCAGGACACCGTGGCGGCACGTTCCCAAATATGTTCTGCTCGCATCCCCCATTCCAGATAGATGGTAACTTTGGCGGTAGTGCGGGTATTATGGAGATGCTGTTGCAGAGTCACGGCGAACAGATTGCTGTGCTACCTGCGTTGCCGACGCTGTGGGATAGCGGCTCGTATCGCGGTCTGTGTGCACGTGGTGGTGTGGTTGTAGATTGCTGTTGGGAGCAGGGTCGGGTTACCAGCGTGACACTCACATCAAACAGCAATTCGACGCACACGCTGCGCCTGCCCGATGGCACGTGTCGTAGTGTGGAGTGCGTGGCAAATACCCCCGTAACATTGCAGTTCTAGTGTGGGCGGTAGCCACGATAAATGAAAATCAGCCGTTAGGTAACGGCTGATTTTTATTATCTCGCAAAGCGTAGTGGTTAGAATAGACACTGCTCGTTGCGCACCTCTTCGCGTAGGCGGAATATCTCGCGCCACGCCTCCTCGTCAAATGTTGTGCCCACAACCTCTATGACCTTGCCCGCAGCGATAGCTCCAATCGTGCCACACTGTCGTAGCGACAGTCCCTCGCATAGTGCGGCGAGGAAGCCCGCGGCGTAGAAGTCGCCAGCACCCGTTGTGTCGACACGCTTTGCAGCAGCCATAATTCCGACGTGTACGACCTCGTCACCACGCTTGATTAGAGCCCCCTTTGTGCCTATCTTGACGACGGTAAGCTCCGTCATACTGCTTATCTCGTCGAGAGCTTCACGCGGGTCGCTCTTATGTGTGAATGCGCACGCCTCATCCTCATTGGCAAAGACGATGTCGACATATCTCTCTACGAGGCTACGCAAGAAGTCACGATTCTCCTCCACTACGTTGAACGAAGCAAGGTCGATAGCGACCTTAAGTCCTCGCATCTTCGCCTGCTCGACGACGGTGTGTATTAGGGAGTGATCCTGCACAAGGTAGCCCTCGACGTATAGGCAGTCGTATGACTCAAGTATTAGGCTGTCTATATCCTCGGGGTGGAGGTCGGCGGCAGCTCCGAGGTGTGTTACAAGTGTACGCTCACCGTCGGGTGATACGAGCGATACACACTTGCCTGAACGATGCTCCGAGCGAAGGATAAATGGCTCGACACCGATATTGCGAAGTGCCTGCTCATAGAACTCGCCCGTGGTATCTTCGCCAACCTTGCCTATGAAGCCTACATCAACACCGAGACGCGCCATAGCGCGTATGGTGTTTCCTGCCGAGCCGCCCAAAGAGAGCGAGTAGGGATAGCCCGCTACAGCTTTAGATATCTCGGTTTGTAGCGCGCCGTCTACAAGTGTCATTGACCCCTTGGCGAGCTGGTATTTTGTTAGCACCTCGTCATTTGGCATATTGACGAGCATATCTGTAAGAGCATTTCCAATGCCTATTACGCGTTTCATCACTTTGTTGGTTTAGTGTCTCGTTTGTAGCTATATAGACAACATCTTGACAAGCTCAATGCCCTCAAGGTCGATGTTGCGGGTGTGTGTAGTTGCCTTCGAGAAGGGTACGTAGACAAGTTCTCCATTCTTTATGCCTATCATCACATTGCGCTGACCCTCGTCAAGGGCTGTTATAGCCTGTGCACCCATACGTGAGGCAAGTATGCGGTCTGCAGCTGTGGGTGAGCCACCGCGTTGCAGGTGTCCGAGAATTGTCACGCGGGCATCATACTCGGGAAACTCCTCCTTGATGCGCTGTGCCAAGCCAAGAGCACCTCCCGTTGTGGGATTCTCGGCAACGAGGACTATCGCCGAGTTTTTACTCTTGCGGAAGCCACGATTTACAAGGTCGGCGAGCTGGTCAATCTCTGTCTCCATCTCGGGGATGATTGCCGCCTCTGCTCCAGAGGCAATAGCTCCATTTAGCGCAAGGTAGCCCGCCCTATTTCCCATAACCTCCACGAAGAAGAGTCGCTCGTGGCTTGTAGCAGTATCGCGTATCTTATCAACAGCATCAATGATGGTGTTAAGTGCTGTGTCGTAGCCTATGGTGCGGTCTGTGCCACCGAGATCATTGTCAATAGTTCCAGGAAGTCCTACGATGGGTATGTCGTACTCCTCGGCGAAGATGCGTGCGCCCGTCAATGAGCCGTCGCCACCGATGACAACCAGAGCATCTATGCCTGCGCGCTGCATATTCTCGTAGGCGGTCTTACGACCCTCGGCTGTGGTAAACTCCTTGCAGCGTGCGGTCTTGAGTATTGTGCCGCCCTGCTGTATGATGTTGCTCACAGACTTTGATGTGAACTCCTCTATTTCGTTGAACACAAGTCCGTAGTATCCTCGCATAATACCCATCACGCGGAAGCCGCGATAGATGGCTGTACGTGTAACGGCGCGTATCGCCGCATTCATACCAGGGGCATCACCGCCCGAGGTGAGGATGCCTATGGTTTTGATATTTCCCATATTACTCTATATTTTGCTATTCACACTATTATCGTCTGAACTCTCGGATAGCTTCTGTGGCTCAATGGGCACAAAGTACCAGAGCAGAAGGTATGCAAAGAGCGTGAGTAGTCCTACCGCTGTAAGCACTACAAAGAGTATGCGTAGTCGCTTGACGGGCAGGCGGGTGTATGTAGCCAAGCCGCCACACACGCCAGCGATGATATAATCCTTGCGTGAGCGATACAGAAGCGTGGGGTCGCCATTATGTGGCGTTGCCTCATTAATCGCCTTTGGCTCCTCAATAACCTCTGGCTCATCCGCTACTTCGTCTACACTCTCCTCAGCGATTGTGGCTACCGAGCTGCATACCTCGCCAAACGTATCGGGCGAGCCTATCATAGTCTTGGCATCGGCGACCATATTGAGATCAACAACCTGCTGCTCTTCGGAGAGCCTGCCATCAAACATATTGGCGATACGTCGCTCGATATTTGTCATCTGCGATACTTTGTCGCCTGATAGACGGCACTCGATATCATTGAGATATGCGCGCAACTCCTCGTATGCATTTTCGTCGAGGATAAATGGCAGCGACGCGATGTTGGCGTTTATAGTCTTACGCATAAGCATACATTTTAAACGCTCAAAGTTATAAAAAATATACCAAACCAACAAAACACCCTCTTTCGTAACACAAAAACCGAGGTCTCATTGCTGAAACCTCGGCTCTGTGGTTAGCTGTTGTGCAGCTATTAGTTTAGCGCACCGCTGAACTTATACTTCTGTGATGTGCCGTCGTTGAACTCCAATGTAAGGTCGAAGGTGTAGTTGTTGCCACCATTTTCGGTAATGTTAAGCAGACCGCCATTAGCCTTCTTTGATGCACCGTTAACAATGATGTTGTTGGTTGCAAAGTAACCATAGTCATAGCCAACCTGGCTGATGGTTATCCACTCATATTCGCCACCATAGATCTTTGATGCATTAGCCTGATACTCGTTGAAACACAAATCTATAGAGTTGTTGCCGCCGTCAGAGAGGTTGAATGTCTCAAACCAATATGTTGTGTTGTAGCCAACATAGGTAAGGGTTGTGAGCGTAATCACCTCATCGGTGCTACCGCCACCGCCTTCGCCACCACCTGTGTATGCCTCGTTGAGCTTACCTACAAACTGTACCTTATAGGTCTCGCTGTCGCTATTGAGGGTCATATTGATAGTGTACTCGTCGCCAGAAGCTGATACAGAGAGAGTACCGCCCTTGATAGCGACCGATGCGCCGTTGAAGTATACTGAACGAAGTGCAAAACGCTCGGGATAGCTGTTAGAGATACCTGTTGTTGAGCTCCAGATGTAGTCGCCCGTAACGATAGATGTCTCCTGTGCTACATCCTGACAGAAGTGTACCTGCAATGAGAAGTTATCGCCAGAGACGTTGTAGCAGTTACCCCACGACACGCCGCTGTAACCCTGCCACATCCACTCCTTTGCTACATAGTCGGGAGTGAAATCACTACCTGGCTCATCCTTCTTAAGACCGTCGATCTGTCCTGACCAGCCTCCCTTAACGAGCTTGTCGGTGCCAAAGGTCATATCGTTGAAGGTGAAGGTGTATGTGTTGTCATCTGCAAGCTCAACAACTACGCCGTTGTTAGTGGTGTTCATACCCTCGAGGTTGTAGTAGTACTTTTCGCCATCAAGCAAGAGGTAGCTGCTGGGTGCAAAGTAACCCTCGCTTGGCATACCAGGCTTATAGGTTGCTGCGGGAAGGTAGCTTGAGTTGGTATAGAACGAGATATACATCTCGGCAGCCTTACTGCTGTCGGTGAACTTAATCTCGATAGCACCACTTGCATTGCTGATAAGTGTTGCTGCGTTCCAGTTATTAAACTCGGGAACGGGGTTAGGCTCCTGACCCTCCTCCCATACGGTGTCGTTGGCGAAGAGACCGCGGAACGATGCCTTGAAGGGGGTAGATGAGTTGTATTTGATGTTAAGGTCGAAGTCAACCTTATACTCATTGTTCTCGATAGCTACGCTAATAGTACCGCTGTTGATGAACAGACCTGTGAGCTTCTCGCCATTCTCGTCGATGATGGTGATACGGCTATCTGATGCAGAGTAGTTCTGCTCGCCAGCAGCTACAAGGTCAGAGTATGTGTATACGCCCGGAACAAGCGGAGTACCGTTTGACAGCTCGAAGTAGATGTTAGCTTGGAAACCGTCCTCATTGCGGAACTGATAAACCTCGGCATCACCATAGGCACTTGTCTGGAGGTATGACGCAGAGGTAAATGTTACGTCAAACTTCTCAATAGGCTTATTCTCCTCCTTGGGCTTGCCAGCCTGCTTAACGGTTACGTCAAACGATAGCTTGTCGTATGATACAGTGATCTTGCCCTCGCGAGCATCCTCCGAGTCGTTTGCAGCCACCTTGAACACAACAACATCCTCAACGCTGAGGTTGGTAATCCAGTTTGCGTTAGCCTTTGCCTCAAGCTCTACGCCCTCAACGGGGTTGGTAAGCTCGTAGGCGATGTCGCCCTCGCCACCTTTGTAGCCAAACTCAACGGTGGCATCTGACTTAAGTGTGAGCGTGGGCTCCTCGGGAGTGGGTGCATCGGGCGCAAGTGTTGTCATCTTAACAACAGTCGACTTAACAACCTTACCGTTGCCAGCCGCTGCCGCAACGATGCTATACTCGGTGTCAGCCTTGAGGTTTGTAGCCTCAACCTCGGTAAGCTGCTTTGCATTTACCGGTGTGCCGTTCTTAATGATATCATCTGCTGTAGGCTCTGCCTCTGATGACTCAAATACAACCCACGCTGCGCTGTCGGCATTTTTAGGCTCAACGCTGAATGTCAGCTTATCGAGCGATGCAACGCCCTCGGTAACGGTTACAACGGGGTCGAGCTTGGGCTCTTCGGGATCATCGTTACAAGCCGTAGCAAGCAACGGCAACGCAAGCAAAAGATAGAATAAGTGCTTTAGTTTCATGTTTTTAATGGTATTAAGTTATAGTTTCTAATTATATTCTGGACACATTATTTATTAATAAATCCTATCAACCAAAGACAAAACTAATACTTTTTTTTGTTTTTGCAAAGTGTTTATATATTTTTTTAGTGCGAGTGTCTATATTACAGATAGGTATGTGCAAAAAAAAGAGACGACCCCTTCGTGAGGAGTCGTCTCTCAAGTATAGAGCTATTAACCGTTATGCGGGGTTTGTAGCCTTACCTTCAATAGCACCGCTGTAAGAACCCTTGTAGGTCTCGCCCATATCGTTAGTGAACTCGAATGAGAGATCATAACCGCCGCTGATGTGCTTAACGGTCAATGAGCCACTCATAATCTTACCCTTAACGCCGTTGTGAGTAATCTCGGACTGCTGTACAAGGTAGTCAGTAGCAGAGTTGTTGAAGGGCTTAACCTCGTAAGTGCCCTCGGGGATAACCTTATCATCGGTCTTCTGGTGATAGAGGTCAAGAGTCACGTAGAGTGAACCATCAGCAGATTTCCAGTTGATAATACCCTCGTTCTTTGCCCAGTATGTACTATATACAGTCTCCCACTCGGTGTAAGTAGTATCGCCACCCTGTGCGAGGTCGAAGCCGCCAACCTTACCTGTCCACTCGATAGTGCAAGGCTGCTCGTTTACTGTTACAAACTCACCTACGATTGTAGTTGTGCCGTCGTCGTTATGAGTGAGTGTAAACTCTGCAGATGTCAACCCAGCCGTATCAGTAGAAGAGTTGTAACGATATAATGAGTACTCCTGGCTGATAGTACCTGCTGCGATAGAGTAGGTGCCTGCCTCAACATACTTGGGATTAGGAGTAGTGGGAAGGAAGTCGATGATGTGAGCGTTCTTGTTCATATCGTTCTGATAGAAGATAAGCTCCATCTCTGAACCATCGGTTGCACGGTAGCCAACGTCAACAGACGATATCTCGATAACCTCTAACTTGGGTGCGCCCATCTTGCTGCCATCGCTGAAGAGGATGTTGCCATCAAAGTTAGCTGTGAAGGGACCATTTGCAGTCTCGAAGCTCATAAGGATATTGTACACTGAGTCATCGCGGTAGATAACACATACACCACCATCCTTAACTTTCTCGCCATTGAGCTTTGTGAAGGCTGAAGAGATTGTGCCCTCCTCGTATGTGCTGTCTGACTTCCACTCACCTGCCTCGATAACATCGGTCTTGTTGTTAAACTCGACTACGAAGTTATTTGAGCCATCAGAGAAGGTAATAGCCAAGTAGCCGTCTGCTAGAGTAGTTACATTAGCAGAGGTAAATGTGTAGTTTGCGGGTGCGCCTGCGCCTGGCTTAAGACCATCCTGCATAACCCAAACCTTGAGGTTGTTGGTGTCAACATATACATCGTAAGCAACGCCTACCTCACCCTCAACAACGATATTTTTGTTACCGCCATTTGTTGCGCTTGCAATAGCAATCTCGCTGCCAAGCTCATAAGATGCACCATCAGCAGTACCGAATGTAGAGTCGTTGTCCCAGTTGTTGAACTTACGTACCTTGAATGCAAGACCCTCGTTGTTTGCGTTGGCAAATACAACATCCTGTGCTACATAGTAGTCGCCATCCTTTGTCATCGTAACGGGTGCAGACCAGTTACCACTCTGGAAGTCGCCGATAACGTTCCACTCAACATCGGGCTCAACGGGAGTAGGATCGCCAGCCTCTGAAGGAAGCTTGCCCTCGCTCATAACATAGTAGGTGTCGGTAGCACCGTTGAGGTAGATGTCATAAGTACCAGCCTCGGTAACCTTGATGTTAGAAGAGCCTGTTGCATAGCGGCAGTTGGGCTGTGTAGCAACATCACCACCAAGGTCACCGCCCCAAGCACCGTTCTTAACGAACTTGAACTCTGAATCGGTAGTGAGCTCAACGCCATAAGCTACGTTGTAACCATCAACAACATACATCTCGATACCTGCGGCAGGATTCCAACCGTTGTGTGTACCTACGAGTGTCCAAATAGAGAGCTCCTTCTCTGTCTCAAATGTGAAGCCCTCAACAACGCCTGTCCAGTCGATATCGCCGTGGTGACCAAGCTCTGACTCGAAGTAACCCTTGATAGTTACAGTGTTGTCGTCATTGATAGTAAGGTCAATCTCGGCTGCAGTAACCTCTGCGCTCTGCTGGAAGCCGTTGTCCATATATGCGTATGTAGACCAGTCGCCAACGCTGCCGTCAGTCATGCTATAGTGACCTGTTGAGAGGTAGTTGCGGTTGGGGTTAACAGTGTCGTACATATCAAGCTCGTGGTAGAGGTTCTCGTCTACGTAGAGCTCAAGGATGAAGTTACCTGCGTCGTAGCTATCCTCGGTGTAAGCAACAACCTTAACGGGCTCAATAGTCTCGGGCTCGGGTGCGGGAGCAGGGTTCATATCGATAACAACACCCTCGTAAGTTACGTGAAGCTTAACGCCCTCTGTGTCTACGAAGTTCATATCAAAGCTGTAAAACTCGCCCTCAACAGCAACCTCAACGGTAGCCTCTGTGAAGACATAACCAGCCTCGGGCTCATAAGTGAGCATACCGCACTCCTCGCTAACGGTGCCATCCTCCATTGTGTATGTGCCAGCCTTAAGAACGGTGTCACCCTCCTTGCCGATAAGACCGATGAAGAGCTCTGTGTTCTCTGCCGCGTCAGCCATAATAAGAGCTACCCAGTTAGCGGGGATCTCCTCGTCGTGAACGCGGATAGCAGCTGCCATAGTGAACTCAAGTGCGTCGGGCTCGGGAGTGATAACTGCACCAGCCTGATTTACAGTGATAACAGCCTCGCACGCCTCATACTTCAATGTGATTTTACCGCTACGAGCCTCCTCTGATTCATTCTTTTCAACGGTGTAGTTAACCTTCTCGCCAACGGTGATATTGGTTATCCACTCGGGAGCATCTGTAGTAGCTGTGAGGTTTACGCCATTGATAGCATTTTTAATCTCATAGCTAATTTCGCCGTTACCGCCATCTGCCTCAAAAGAGACTGTAGCCTCCGAGTTGAGCTTAAGCTCGGGTGCGGGCTGCACGTCGGGATCGTCGCAAGCCACAAACATCAGTGGCAATGCAAGCAAAAGATAGAAAAAGTGCTTTACTTTCATAGATTAATAAATTAATTAGTTGATAAATAATTTGTTATAAGTTTTTAATTCTTTTTTCGGTTTTTTATTATTCTGCTCAAAATAGTAAAATGCGGTGCTTCATACAGCAAAAGCTATACCTGCATTTTATATATATTATCATACAAAAGTATAATATTTTTTTCTTACCAACAAAAAAAATGGTAAAAAACGTGATGCTCGGATAATCAAAAAAAAATAGAGACCGCGGTGAGTGCGGTCTCTATACGTGGTTTATGGTTGTTTTAGCTCCTACTTGAGGTACTTGTCGAGCCAGCCGAAGAACTCGCGGTTCCAGACAACAGAGTTCTGGGGCTGGAATACCTGATGTGCCTCATTCTCGAATGATACCAAACGAGCGTCGATGCCACGCACGCGAGCCGCTGTAAATGCCTCCAACGACTGTGTGTAGGGTATACGGTAGTCCTTCTCGCCTGTGATAATCATAATAGGGGTGTCCCAATTTGCTACGAGCTTATGGGGAGAGTTGGCATAAGAGCGTTGAGCGATAGCATTCTCCTTATCCCAATATGCGCCGCCGTAGTCATTAGTCACGAAGAAGAGCTCCTCGGTATGACCATACATTGACTCAAAGTTAAAGATGCCGCAGTGTGCGATAAATGCCTTGAAACGACCCTCGTGAACACCTGCAAGGTAGTATGTTGAGTAGCCACCATACGAAGCGCCAACACAGCCACGATGATCTTTGTCAACCCAAGGCTCCTCTGATACCTGGTCGATAGCTGCGAGGTAGTCCTGGATATTCTGACCAGAGTAGTCGCCCGAAATCTGGTCGGTCCACTCCTGACCAAACGAGGGACAGCCACGACGGTTGGGTGCTACAATGACGTAGCCCTGTGCTGCCATAAGCTGGAAGTTCCAGCGGTAGCTCCAGAACTGTGATACGATGCTCTGCGGGCCACCCTGACAATAGAGCAGTGTGGGGTACTTCTTTGCAGGGTCGAAGTCGGGAGGAAGGATTACCCACGTGAGCATCTCCTTGCCGTCGGTAGTCTTAATCCAACGCTTCTGCACCTCGCCGAATTTGATGTTGTCGTAAATCTCGCGGTTGACATCGGTAAGCTGTGTGAGCGCACCTGATGCAAGGTCTACGTCGTACAGTTCGACAGCCTTTGAGATGGTATTCATATTAGCAACGATGCGACCACCAGCCATTGTGAAGGTGTTGATGTCGTGGTCACCCTCGGTGATAAACTTGAGGTTGCCATCAAGGTCGATATGCGCTATCTGGTGTGTAGCACGCCAGGGCAGTACGAAGTACATAGCCTCGTTGCCATCCCATACAACCTCTGTTGCACAGATGTCGTGGTTGCGAGTTATATATTTTGCACTGTTTGTCTCAAGGTCAAATACCCACAGACGCTGCTGGTCTGCCTCGTTGCCCGGACGACGCTGTGAACGCCACGCAATCTTCTTGCCATCGGGTGAGAATACGGGGTACTTGTCGTAGCCGACAAACTTCTCCTCCTCTGTGGCAGCCTCCTTTGAGAGGTTGCGTGTGGTCTTTGTTGCGAAGTCATAGAGGAAAATATCAGAGTCTGTTGAGAGAGCGTACTCGGTGCCTGTGAGAGGCTTGCAAGTGTATGCGAGTTGCTGACCATCAGGCGAAAGGCGTATCTCCGCGCAGTCGAAGTATGGTGCAAGCGGAGCATCCCACGCAGACTCTGCGCCGATGATGTCTACGCCCTCGGCAATCTTGCCGTCAGCGTACTCCGCTGCAAAGATATGGAGGTATGAGCCATCATCCCAGTAGTCCCAGTGGCGTACCATAAGGTCATCATAGATGCGCACCTTTGACTTGTCCATATCGGCATACTGGTCAGAGCCCTTCAAGGGTGCTACCTTCACGCGCTGAACATAGAACGCCTTGTCGCCAGCGATGCCGAAGCCCTCAACGTCGTTGTCGAAGTTGGTGGCCTGGCGCACGTTGCTACCGTCGGCATCCATCAACCACACCTGCGAGCTGCCCGAGCGGTTAGACATAAAGGCGATAGTGTTCTCATCAACCCACTGTGCAGAGTGGTTTGTTGAGCTGTAATCGGTGATAGCCCTCTCTTCGCCTGTTGCCATATCCTTTATCCAGAGCTGTGATACACCCCTGTTCTCGGCAAGGTTATACTGTGTCACAGCGTAGAGTAGTTTGCTGCCATCCGCAGAGAGTGTCTGTGCGCCGATACGCGCCATCTTCCACATAACCTCGGCAGTGAATTTACCCTCTGCCTTCTCGGCATCGGTGAGGGCGTTGTCTATGGTGAGGGGTGCTGGAGCCTTGCCCTCGTCGCTCTTCTCGCAGCAACATCCTGTGGCGAGAATAGATGCAATTGACATGATAAATAGTAGTTTTTTCATAAATATTAGTTTGTAAATTACGTTAATTGATACCTCTTTAGTATCTTTGCAGGCGACAATGAACAAGACAAAGACACATACCATCCACATCGGCTCGTCAAAGATACTCTTCAGCGATGCCGTGCCTGCGTGTGGCTGTGCGGTGGTCACGGTAGATGACACACTGTCTGTTTCGAGAGCGAAAATAGTAAAAAAAGTTGAAACCGACAAATTTATAGTGGTATTAACACCTGCGCCAACCGAGACCTTCAACCTCTTTAGCCAGCAGTTTGTATGCGTTGAGGCGGCTGGCGGCGTGGTGAGAAACAGTGCGGGCGACCTGCTGATGATACGCTTGCGCGGTAGATGGGATCTGCCTAAAGGGCACGTCGAGGCGGGGGAGACAAGCTGCGTAGCTGCACTCCGCGAGGTGGCGGAGGAGACGGGTGTTGTGGCGGAGATAGTTGGCAGTGAGCCACTTGCGTATACGTGGCACGCCTACGATACTTATGGACGCTGGGAGCTGAAACGTACTGCGTGGTGGGAGATGCGCACAACGACACGCACCGACCTCCTTCCGCAACGCGAGGAGGGTATAACAGAGGTGGTGTGGTGCAACGCCGAGCAGTTCGCTGAAAATATGAAAAATACCTACGAAACAATTAAAGAGGTTGTTGCAGCGTTAGAGTGTAGGGTAGCGTGTGGCGATGCTGCATTTGCTACTACAAAAGAACGCTAAAATTAGGATTATGGCTATGAACAAAATACTTTGGGTAGACGACGAGATTGATCTGCTTAAGCCCCACGTGATGTTTCTTACCTCGAAGGGCTATGAGGTAGATACCTGTAACAATGGCTACGATGCCGTTGATATGGTAGGCTCTACCGCCTACGACATTGTCATACTTGACGAGATGATGCCTGGTATGACGGGTTTGGAGACGTTGCCCCTAATCAAGGCAGCGCGCCCCTCTGTGGCTGTTGTGATGGTCACAAAGAGTGAGGAGGAGCATATTATGAACAAGGCTATAGGCTCGAAGATTGCCGACTATATCATCAAGCCCGTAAACCCCAATCAGGTGTTGCTCTCGATAAAGAAGATACTACACTCGCAACAGCTTGTTACAGAGCAGTCTACGGCAGACTATCGCTCCGAGTTTGGACGTATCGCTGCGCAGCAACAGTCGGCAACGACCTTTGCAGAGTGGTGTAGCCTCTACCGCAAGCTCGTAGGCTGGGAGATAGAGCTTGCAGGCTCGTCGGATAGCGGAATACGCGATGTGTTGAACTACCAGAAGAATGAGGCAAATCAGGAGTTTTGTAAGTTTGTGCGCCGCAACTACTACGACTGGATAAATCGTCGTGTGGATGATGACCAGATACCTGTGATGTCGCATACGCTGATGCGCCGTCGCATATTCCCCGAGGTGGACCGCACCAAGACCACGCTCATACTGATAGACAATATGCGTTACGACCAGTGGCGCACCATTGAGCCACTGCTGCGCAGCTACTTCAGTGTCGATGTAGATGACTTCTATTGCGCTATACTTCCCACAGCAACGCAGTATGCGCGAAATGCCCTCTTTGCGGGGTTGATGCCACTGTCAATCGACAAGATAATGCCCAACCGCTGGCTCAATGATAACGAGGATGGTGGCAAAAATCAGTATGAGGAGGAGTTTTTGCGCCGCCTGGTGTCGCAGTCGGGAAAGGGCTATAAGCTAACCTTTGATAAGCTGGTGCGCCCCGAGGCGGGACGTAAGCTAATAGACAATATGCAGCGTGTATACGACGCAGACTTCTCGGTAATCATTTATAACTTCCTCGACATCCTCTCGCACGCACGCACCGAAACCGACATCATACGCGACCTTACAGACGATGAGGCGGCATTTCGCTCTCTCACGCGCTCGTGGTTCGAGCACTCGGAGCTATACACCCTCTTCAAACTCCTCTCGGAGCACGGTCATAGAGTGATAGTGACATCGGATCACGGTACAATACGCGTCGACAACCCCGTGCGCGTGACAGGCGATAGGGAGACATCCCCAAACCTGCGTTATAAGACAGGACGTAACCTCGCCTACAACGCACGCGACGTGTATGAAGTAACGCGCCCAGAGGATGTGCAGCTCCCTTCGGGAAATCTTACGTCGAGCTACATATTTGCTTACAACCGCGACTTCTTGGTGTATAACAACGACGCCAACAAGTATATACGCTATTACAAAAATACCTTTCAGCACGGAGGTATATCAATGGAGGAGATGATTGTACCTTATATAGTCCTCTCTCCAAAGAGTTTATTGTAATTTTTTGTGATAAGGGCGCATCTGCGGCCTCTCAATCATTGCCCTGAATGGGAAATACACACAGTATGTCCCATCCAGTGCAATATCTTAATCGAGGTCACATCTGCAACCCTTCTGACAAAAAATGGCTCTCAACAGAGAGGGGTGAAACTGCTCTCAACAGAGAGGAATGAAACTACTCTCAATGGAGGGAATAAAACTGCTCTCAAGGGAGGGCTATAACAATTAGATAAAACTAACTAAATATGGAGAAGATATTGGAGATAAGCTCGTTGGATGAGCTGGATAAGGTTGCCGAGGCGGTGATAGAGTCGCTCGATGGGCGAACCATTGTAGCGTTTGACGCGCCTATGGGTGCGGGAAAGACTACGCTCATAAGTCGTATAGCTGCTTTGCTCGGTGCAGAGGATGATGTTACGAGTCCGACGTTTGCCATAGTAAACCAGTATCAGGGCACGTCGCGCACGATATACCACTTCGATATGTACCGCATAGAGCGTGTGGAGGAGGCTCTCGATTTTGGATGCGAGGAGTACTTTGCATCGGGTGATCTATGCTTGGTGGAGTGGCCCGAGAAGATTGAGGTTTTGCTACCCGAGGATACGATGGTAGTAAAGATAGAGATACTCTCGGAGGAGGAGCGTCGTTTTGTAATTAGATAAAAATGTGTACATTTGCACTCTCTAAATGATTTTAATTATGGAGAAGTACGAATCAAAACAACAACAGATACACCATCCTGCATCACTGATATTTCCCATAATATCGCGTATGGATCTACTCACGCCTGCGATGCAAGACAAGGTAGAGGAGTGGGAGGCAACGCCCGACAGCTGCTCATTTAAGGCAAAGGGCTTTAAGGTATCTTTGCGTATTGCCGAGAAGGTTGAAAATAAGCACGTTAAGATTGTTGCTGACGACTCTAACGGCGTGCCAGTAGATTTTACATTCTGGATTCAGCTGCACGAGGTAGATGCGCACGACACGCGCGTCAGAATGGTATTGCACGCCGAGCTCAATATGATGATGAAGATGATGATTGGCGGTAAGATACAGAAGGGTCTTGATCAGGCTGTTGAGGGGTTAGCAAAGGCTCTTAACAGCTTTAGTTAGTACTGGATAGAGTGCAAAATAGTGCTGGAAAGCGTATAATTGGGATAAAAAAATTTATTTTTGATTTTTTTGTTGCAAATTAGAGCAATATGCCGTATATTTGCAAACTGTTTGGAAATTAAGGCAAGGAATACTTGTTATTAAATAATATAAAATACTTATAGTAAAAACTTTAAGATCATGACAAAGGCAGATATCGTAAACGAGATTGCAAAGTCAACCGGCGTAGAGAAGGTGCAGGTTCAGGCTATCGTTGAGGCTTTTATGGAGAATGTTAAGAAGGCGTTGATCGAGGATACAGAGAACGCTGTCTATCTTCGTGGTTTCGGTACATTCGTAAACAAGGAGCGTAAGGCAAAGGTGGCTCGTAACATCTCAAAGAATACAACCATCACAATTCCCGAGCACTTCATTCCTACTTTCAAGCCCTCAAAGAGCTTCGCAAACGAGGTTAAGAAATTACCTACAAACAAATAATAAATTTTACAGTTATGCCAAACGGAAAGAAGCACAAGCGTCATAAGATGGCGACGCACAAGCGTAAGAAGCGTCTTCGCAAGAATCGTCATAAGAAGAAGTAATTTTTCTTTAAGGACATAGATGGAGCTAAGGCTTTGCCCTTAGCTTCCTCTATTTTGACAGTGTCGGCATCGTTGCCGATAGTCATTTTTTAACAGATTTACATTGTACGAGTATGAACAGAGAACTTATCATCAATGTAAATCCAACGGAGGTCTCGATAGCACTATGTGAGGATAAGGTGCTTGTCGAGCTAAATAAAGAGCAGTGTCAGACGGGCTTTGCTGTTGGCGACATCTATCTTGGTCGTGTACGCAAGATTATGCCTGGTCTGAACGCAGCATTCGTAAACATAGGTCACGAGAAGGATGCCTTTATCCACTACCTCGACCTCGGTGCTAACTACTCATCGCTGAAGCGTCTTGTTGAGAGCCGTCAGCCTGGCAAGCGTCCCCAGCGTGTAGAGGGTATGAGGCTTGAGCCGCAGTTGCAGAAGGAGGGTCGTATAGGCGACTACCTGCAGGTGGGACAGACGATAATGGTGCAGATAGCCAAGGAGGCTATATCGACCAAGGGCCCGCGCCTAACGGCTGACATATCGCTTGCGGGGCGCAACGTGGTGTTGGTGCCATTCTCAAACAAGGTGTTTGTATCGACGAAGATACGCTCGAATACTGCAAAGAAACGACTTCGTAAGGTGGCACAAGAGGTGCTACCACAGAATTTCGGTGTTATCATACGCACAGCTGCGGCTGATGCCTCTGACACCGATATTATGCAGGACATACTCTCTCTTATTGAGAGATGGGACAAGGCTCTTGCCGAGATACGCAAGAGCGAGGCTCCAGCTCGCCTTATGAGCGAGATGAGCCGAGTAAATACCATTATTCGCGACTCGCTGAATGATACATTCTCGCAGATAACGGTTGATAATGAGGATATGTACGATGAGATTAAGAGCTACGTGCATGCCATAAAACCGGAGATGGAGCGTTTGGTGAAGCTCTATAAGGGCAAGGTGCCTATCTTTGAGCAGTTTGATGTCGCGAAACAGATTAAGTCGTTGTTTGCAAAGTATGTGTCGCTGCGTCGCGGTGCATATCTCATCATCGAGCATACCGAGGCTATGCACGTCATAGATGTAAACTCGGGCAATCGAACAAAGGCAGAGGATGATCAGGAGCAGACGGCTCTTGAGGTAAACCTTGCAGCGGCAGCCGAGATTGCGCGCCAGCTGCGTTTGAGAGATATGGGAGGTATTGTCATTGTCGACTTTATCGACATGCGTAAGGCTCCGAGTCGCCAGATACTCTATCAGGAGATGCAGAAACTAATGGCGACAGATAAGGCGAAGCACACCATTCTGCCCTTGACCAAGTTTGGTCTTATGCAGATTACGCGTCAGCGTGTGCGTCCCATCGCTGTTGCCGAGACATCGGACGTATGTCCCACGTGTCACGGTACGGGTAAGGTTGAGCCTACGATACTTCTCGAGAAGAAGATTGAGGGACAGATACAGCTCCTCGCATCGAAGGGTTGTCGCTTTGTGAACCTCAGGTTGAGTCCCTATGTTGCAACGTATCTGCGCCACGGTTTGTGGTCGCTCCGTATGCGTTGGATGTACAAGTACAAGCTGCGTATCAAGATTACGGCAGATGCAAGTGTCGGAATGATTGATGTAAACTACCTTGATAAGAGGGGAGAATCGCTGATTGTAGGGTAGTGCGCAGTAGATCGCTACTATGTGTAAACAGGGTGACGATATGAACAAGTTGACAGATCTTGTTCGTAGGACCAAACGCACGAACGAGATATCTAAATGTTTGGAAACGAAAGGCTCTACCGTCCATCTTTCGCAGATGGTCGGTGGAGCCTATTCGCTTTATGCGGCGGCTGTTGTTGAGCGAGTAGGGGGCGTTCACGTCTTTTTGTCGGAGGATCGTGACCGCGCGGCATACCTCCTTAATGACCTCTATGAGCTGCTTGACGAGGAGCGCGTAGTATTCTTTGCGTCGGGTTATAAACGTTCGGTGGCCTATGGTGCCGAGGATGCGCAGGGAGTAGTACGCCGCACCGCGGCACTCAATGCTATTGCAGCTCATAAGAGTGGCTATCTTGTGGTATGCACCTATCCCGAGGCTTTAGCCGAGAGCGTGTCGGGGCGTAACCGTATGGCGGAGCAGTCACGACGCGTGGCGGTGGGCGATACGCTCAAGCAGGCGGAGTTTGTTGAGTGGTTGCAGCAGAGTGGCTTTACAAAGGTCGATTTTGTGTATGAGCCTGGGCAATACTCGGTGCGAGGAGGTATTGTCGATGTCTTTTCGTATGTTGAGTCGAAGCCATATCGTATAGATTTCTTTGGCGATGAGGTTGACTCTATTCGCCGCTTCGATATATCGAGTCAGCTCTCGTCGGAGCGTCCAGAGGCTGTTGATATCATTCCGAATATGTCGCGCGATGCGGCGGCGAGTGATAGGGTGTCGTTGGCGCGCTTCACGGAGGATGCCGTATGGTGGGTCGATGACGGTGATTTTGCTCTACGCAAGGTTGCCGATGTACGTAGTAAACTACTTGAACAGGTTGAGAGCGAGGATGATATGCGTCAGGCGCAGCTGCGTGTGACATCGCGTCAGGTGTTGCTAAATGACCTGCGTGAGCAGAGTATGATACTGCTCAAGGATAACCTTAAGGAGCGACCTGCAACAGCTACAATCACCTTTGACACCGCACCGCAGCCTGCATTTAACCGCAACTTCGAGATGTTGGCGGATGACATACGTTGGAATAGCGAGCGGGGCTATAAAACATACATCCTCTCACATAATAAGGCGCAGATTGAACGACTCACAAATATCTTCCATCAGGTGGGTCGTCGCACAGCAGAGTTTGAGTCGGTAGATACGGTGTTGCACGAGGGATTTGTGGACAATAAACTTAAGGTGTGCATATATACTGACCACCAGATATTTGACCGCTATCAGCGTTATCGTATCCGTGGCGAGATTAAGCGCGACGAGCAGATGACTGTTGCGGAGCTTAATGCCCTTAATGTGGGTGATTATGTGGTGCATATTGACCACGGCGTAGGGCGATTTGGCGGTCTTGTCAAGCTCAATGAGAATGGTCGCATCAAGGAGGCTATCAAGCTCGTGTATAAGGACAATGACATACTCTTTGTCAATGTACACGCCCTGCACCGCATATCGCGCTATAAGAGTGGTGAGGCGGAGCCACCGAAGATATATAAGCTCGGTAATGGTGCTTGGCAGAAGCTAAAGGCGACAACGAAGAAGGCTGTTAAGGATATCTCGCGCGAGCTTATCGCACTGTATGCCAAGCGTAAGGCATCGAAGGGCTTTGCCTTCTCGGAGGATGGATACCTGCAGCAGGAGCTTGAGGCATCGTTCAAGTGGGAGGATACGCCCGACCAGCAGTCGGCAATAGCCGCCGTGAAGCGAGATATGGAGTCCGACCAGCCTATGGATAGACTTGTGTGTGGCGATGTGGGCTTTGGCAAGACAGAGGTGGCTATACGCGCAGCATTCAAGGCGGCTGTTGACGGCAAGCAGACGGCGGTGCTTGTGCCTACGACGATACTTGCATTGCAGCACTACCGCTCATTCTCGGAGCGTCTGCGCGACCTGCCTGTGACTGTTGAGTATCTCAACCGCACAAAGTCAGCGAAGGAGACGCGACGTATATGCGAGGAGCTGAAATCGGGTAAGATAGATATACTCATAGGCACACATAAGATGCTATCGAAGCAGATAGAGTTTCACGACCTCGGTCTGCTGGTTGTCGACGAGGAGCAGAAGTTTGGTGTTGCGGCAAAGGAGAAGCTGACACAGATGGCGGTGTCGGTAGATACGCTCACGCTTACAGCTACGCCGATACCGCGTACGTTGCAGTTCTCGTTGATGGGCTCGCGCGATATGTCGGTAATATCGACACCGCCACCCAACCGCCAGCCTATCGTCACAGAGTCGCACCTCTTCTCGGAGGATATAATACGCGATGCCATTGAGGAGGAGCTGTCGCGTGGCGGTCAGGTCTACTTTGTGCATAACCGCGTCGAGGATCTTATGACGCTGCAGGGGCTTATCACGCGCTTATGCCCCAAGGCTCGCGTGGGTGTTGGTCACGGACGTATGCCCGCAGAGCAGCTTGAAAAGCTTATAATGGACTTCATATATGGCGAGTTTGATGTGTTACTCTCTACGACAATCGTCGAGAATGGTATAGACATCGCCAACGCAAATACTATCATCATTAATGATGCTCACCGCTTCGGCTTGAGTGATCTGCACCAGTTGCGAGGACGTGTGGGACGTAGCGACAAAAAGGGCTTCTGCTATCTGTTGTCGCCCCCCGATGAGCTTATAGGTAATGATGCGCGCCGTAGGCTGCGTGCCATTGAGGAGTTCTCGGATTTGGGCTCTGGCTTTAATATCGCTATGCAGGATCTCGATATTCGTGGTGCGGGTAATCTGCTTGGTGCAGAGCAGAGTGGCTTCATTGCCGATGTGGGCATTGAGACATACCGTAAGATTCTCAATCAGGCGATATCGGAGCTTCGTGCCGAGGGTCTCGATACGTCGGGCTTGTCGCAGGAGGAGAACGATGCAATGAGCGATATCGCATTTGTGGATGATGCTACTATTGATATTGATGTAGATGCGTCAATTCCTGATAGTTATGTGCGCTCACAGGCGGAGAAGCTGCGCCTGTATCGTGAGATTGATGCTATGCATAGCGACGAGCAGTTTGAGGGCTTTGCAGCACGCCTCGTCGACCGCTTTGGAGAGCTTCCGCAGCCTGTGCACGAGCTTATTAACGTGGTGCGCTTGCGACGTGAGGCGGTTAACCTTGGTGTGGAGCACGTGAAGGTGAAAAATGGTCTTATGATACTGCGTTTTGTCGGAGATAACAACTCCCCGTTCTTTAAGACCGATACATTCCTCGATATGTTGCGTAGGGTTGTGGCAGATCCAGAGAGGTTTGTGGTCAAGCAGTACAATAATAGGCTTTCTATGACCGTTAGAAAGATATACTCAATAGGCGAAGGTGTCGCTATGTTGCGTCAGTTGGCAGGCGGTGCTGTGTAAAATGTGGTGTCGAGCAGATGAATGTTATTGTTGATATAGGCAATAGTCGCGTAAAGATAGTGGTTATGCACGGTGGCGTGCCACAGCGCGAGTATGTCGCCGAGCAGGTTGATAAGTCGTTGATAGATAGGGTGGTGTCGGAGTGCGGCTGTGTGTCGCGTGCCATCGTGAGTTCTACGCGCGGCGATGAGGATGCGGTGTGCGAGCTGTTGCGTTGTTATGTCGATTTTGTTATGGCGTTTAAGCCTGCCACAACGCCCATACCACTGGGTAACGACTACGTTACACCTGCGACACTGGGTGCTGACCGTTTGGCGGCGGCAGTGGGGGCGAGTGCCTTGTATCCCGATTGCGACCTGCTCATCGTGGACTTTGGCACAGCTATAACCATTGACTATGTTGTAGATGGATGTTTTAAGGGTGGTAATATATCGCCAGGGATGACTACCCGTTTTCGTGCTCTGCACGACTATACGCGAAAGTTGCCATTGTGCTCGGCAACGGAGAGCGTTCTCGACTATGGGCGCACTACGTGCGAAGCCATTGAGCAGGGTGTTATGCAGGGCATAACGGGCGAAATTGAGAGGTACATATCGCTCTTTTTGCAGAAAAACGAAAAAAAATGCATAATTTTCACCGGAGGTGATGCAAAATATTTTGTAAAGAGAATTAAAAATGCGATATTTGCAGACTGTGAGCCGGTGATATACGGACTCAACAGAATTTTGGATTATAATGCAGAGATTTAGTATTGTCATACGAGTAGTTTTGATGGTGTTTGCGTTGTTGCCTTTTGCGGCATCGGCGCAGACAAGCAGTATCAATGCCTACTCACCTTACTCGATGTACGGGCCTGGCGAGTTGCTCACTCCAGGAAATGTTGTTATGCGCTCAATGGGCGGCGTAGGTATTGGTGCTCGATACGTTGGACATGTCAACACGCTCAATCCCGCTGCTGCGAGCGTTATCCCGCAGAAGAGCTTCCTCTTTGAATTTGACTTTGATGGCACGCACTTTCGTAACAACCAGCCGAAGTATGATGCGGCAGGTGAGATGATAAAGAGAACCAAGACGGTGTACAACACCATCAACTTCCATAACCTCGCGGTGTCATTCCCCTTGGCAAAGAGCTTGGGTGCAACATTGTCGGTGTCGCCATATAGCAGTGTTGGCTACAAGGTGTCAACAATGGATGAGCAGCAGGATAACTGGGCAGATATTGGACGTATCGTCTACGGACATAGTGGCGATGGCGATGTCTCCGAGGTAAAGTTGTCAGTGGGTTGGGCTCCGTGGCGTAACTTCTCGATAGGTGTCGCTGCAAAGTACTATTGGGGCTATATCGAGCGTAACTATCGTACCGACGTGGCTAATGTCATCACGGGCGAGGGTACCTACTCCTCGACAGTGGGTGTCGATAAGTATATTGTCTCAAACTTTAAGTTTCAGGTGGGCTTGCAGTGGAATATCATCTACGACGATGTTAGAATATTTACGCTGGGTGCTACGTATGACCTCGGCGGCTATCTCAACCCCAAGAAGCAGAGCTATGTCTATACAGACAACACCTTCAATACGGTCTATCCATTCCCTGTGCGTGACCGCATTGAGCGTGTCGAGCTAAAGGTGCCCCATCAGGTGGGTGCAGGTCTATACTATCGTGATCGCATCGTGTCGTGGGGTATAGACTATAACTTCGCAGCGTGGGGTGCATCAAACCGCTCTTTTACAGAAGATACGGCAATGACAGATGTCGTGGTGGCATATACCAACACACACAACATCAGAGCTGGCTTTGAGATAACACCACGTCGTACAGATGTAAGAAACTATTTCAATCGTATATCATACCGTGTTGGTGCAACCGTAGGCAACTACTACCAGACATTTGCGGGTGAGCGTCTTAACAAGCTCGCTGTGACTGCAGGTCTTGGCTTCCCCGTGAAGGTGTGGGGTGCGTCGTCGATTAATGTGGGCTTTGAATATGGACGTATGTCGTCACCAGCAACGCCTACAATAGCAGGTGCAAAGGTTGGACTTGTTACGCAGAACTACTACAAGATATCTGTTGGCTTCAGCCTCTTCTCGGTAGATACATCAGATTACTGGTTTGTACGCCAGAAGTACGATTAATGGTGCACAGTACGTGGCGTGCGAAGAGTGTGATATAGTGGCAAGGTTGGGTTGTTTGACACCCGAATATAAAACTGCTAACGATAATAAAACATAAATAATAAAACACAAGACACAATGAAAAGCGTAAAAGTAATTTTGGCGGCCGCAGCGATGCTCGTAGGCGTATCTGCATCGGCACAGGATTTTAGCGATGATGCACAGTTTGGTAAGTGGGGTGCTACCGTTGAGGAGCGCGCCTCAAACATCGGTGCTTCAAACTTCCTTAAGGAGGCTCTCGACAGCAAGGACTACAAGGCTGCAACAGAGCACTTCCAGCAGCTCTTTAACAACTGCCCGGGTGCTTCGCAGAATACCTTTGCTCGTGGTGTAACCCTCTATAAGAACAAAGCTGCACGTGCACGTAGCATTGAGGAGAAGAAGATGTTCATCGACTCAATCTTGCTTATCTATGACACACGTATCGAGTACTTCGGTAACCACTCAAAGAATGGTAAGGACTATATCCTCGATATGAAGGCTCGTGATATGCTCAAGTACTGCACTACAAACCGTCCTTTGTTGCGTGATGGCTTGAAGGATGCTGTTGATGCTGCTATTGAGTCAGGTCGTATCAACCTCGATATCGTTGCTATGTACTTCAGAAACCTTTGCGAGGATTTCGAGTATGATGACGCTGTAACCAGCGATATGGTGCTTGCAGAGTATGAGCGTCTGTCAGGTCTCTTTGCTGACGTATCGGCAGAGGATGAGCAGTATCGCGATATGTTTGAGACAAGCTTTGGTACAAGTGGTGCTGCAAGCTGCGAGAACCTTGAGGTACTCTACTCGGAGAAGCTTGCTGCAGATCCCGAAAATATTGACCTCTTGGCACAGGCTGTAGCTCTTATGTCACGCGCACAGTGCTCAAGCGACTTCTTCTTCGCAACTACCGAGAAGTACTATGCTGTAAAGCCCTCTTCAGAGACCGCTTTGTTCCTTGCACAGGGCTTCAAGGCTCGTGGCGACAACGACAAGGCATTGAAGTACTTGCGTGAGGCTTTGGCTGTTGAGACCAACCCCACAGAGAAGGAGCCTCTCTATGTTCAGATTGCTCTCATCGAGATTAGCAACCGCAACTACTCTGCAGCTGCAGACGCAGCACGTGAGTTGCGTGGCATCAACCCCGAGAATGGCTACTCATACTTCATCCTCGGTCAGTGCTATGCTGCATCTCCCTGCTCGGAGGATAAGATTGGTGGTGCTTCAGTATATTGGGCAGCATACGATGCAATGGCACAGGCTGTGAACCTGCTTAAGGATGAGCCCGAGGTGCAGAAGCTTGCACAGCAGCTTATGAACGCATATCGCGCTGCATTCCCCCAGCAGGAGACCTGCTTCTTCGCAGAGCTTACTGCAGGCGACCGTTACACAGTTAAGTGTGGCTACGCATCGGGACAGTCTACAACAGTACGTTACCGCTAAAAGATAGCTGGGCAACTATGCTCCGTACCATCAGAAAATACGCTATGGTAGCACTCTCCATCGTGGGGAGTGCTACATTGCTATTCTCGTGTGGCAAAGCACCCGAGGCTACGGTCTATGACTATGAGACGCTTATGACCGAGTCGAGTGAAAACCGCACGGTGACGATGATGGAGAATGGTAAACGCTCATACATCTTTACAACGCCCCTTATTGAGGGCTATAGCCTTGCGAAAAACCCCTATCAGGAGTTTCGTCGAGGCATCAAGATTACTACGTTTACCTCTGATACAATACCCCTTATTGACGCGATACTTACCGCCAACTACGCTATATACTATGAGAATCAGAAGCTGTGGGAGGCAAAGGGTAATGTCGTGATACATAAGCACAACCGCAAGGGTCAAGATACTACGGTAACGGGTCTTACAGAGGTCTATACGCAGCAACTCTTTTGGAATGCTACAACCGAGAAGATATACTCAAATGTAGATACCAAGGTGTTGCAGCCCGATGGCTGGCACTTTGGCGTCGGCTTCGATGCTGATGAGGATCTTAAGAATATCCACTTCCGTAAGTATAGCAGTGAGGTGGAGTTTGAGATGCGTGAGCAGCAGCGTCGTGAGCGCGATTCACTTGAGACAGAGGATGGCGCGGAGGTTGACGACAGAGCGACAAGTTCGCGTCAAGGCAATATGCGCCCTGCTAATAGCGCGCGTCCGTCGTCAAACTCGCGTGCCGAGGCTGATAAGAGCCGTCGTCAGCAGAATAAGGTTCAGCAGCAGAGTGCTGGTGGTAGGTTGGTGTCGCCATCGAGTGGCGCACAGCGTCCTACGCCACAGAGTTCCACAACACAACGACCCACGCCCCAGAGTGGTGTTCAAAAACCGCAGCAGGGTAGTAGGGCTATACCTGCGCGTGGTGCGGCATCCAGCACTGTGAGCAGTAAAGAGGTGCAGTCGGGAGGTGCTATGGCACTCTCGGCAAAGGGTAGCCGTCAGAATGAAAAGTTATAAGCGGCAGGGTAAACTACTAACAATAAGCTGACAAACAAAGATGGGAATAACAATTGCGATAATTGCGGTGATGTTGCTCTTTTCGGCATTCTTTTCGGGTATGGAGATTGCATTCTTGAGCCGCAATCGTCTGCGCGAAGAGATTGACCGTAAGCAGAATCCACTTTTTGACCGTGTGGCAGAGGTGTTCTCGCGTAATTCCGAGAACTACATAACGACGATATTGGTAGGTAACAACATAGCACTTGTTATCTACTCTATGTTTATGTCGCAGCTGTTATTCCGTATCTTCGGCTGGAGCAACCTGCTCTTCGAGACAGTAGTCTCAACGGTGGTGATACTCTTTGTTGGCGAGTATATACCCAAGTCGGTGGTAAAGCGTAACCCCAACTTCTACTACTCGCTGTTTGCGCCTGTGTTGTATGTGATATACATAATTCTCTATCCCATATCACGCTTCTCGACATTTATATCGTATATCTTGTTGCTCCTTACAGGACGACGCATCAACCCGCGTGAGGCACAGACAGAGTTTAATAGAGAGGATCTTGCACAACTTGTGGAGGCTGAAAATGTTGAGGTTGACAGCGAGGAGGAAGAGGATATACGTCTGTTCCAAAATGCTCTTGACTTTGCCGATTTGCGCGTTAGAGACTGTATGGTGCAGCGCGTGGATATCGAGGCCCTCGATCTTGAGGAGACGACAATTGAGCAGCTTACGGAGCGTTTCGTAAAGACGCACTACTCACGAATATTCATATGGCACGGATCTATAGACAACATAATTGGCTATGTCAACTCAAAGAGCCTCTTTGAGAACCCTACGTCTATTAGCGATGTGCTTATTAAGACGATATACGTTGCCGAGACTATGCCCCTGCAGGCGATGTTGGAGACATTCACAAAGCGACGTGCCTCCATTGCTGTTGTCATAGACGAGTTCGGTGGCACTGCGGGTATCATATCGCTGGAGGATGTGCTCGAGCAGATATTTGGTGATATAGAGGATGAGCACGACGTGCAGGAGCTTGTCGAGAGGGTTGTAGGCGATGGCGAGTGGATATTCTCGTGCCGTCTTGAGGTGGAGTACCTCAACGAGGAGTACGGACTTGGTATTGCCGAGAGTGACGAGTATGACACGTTGGCTGGTTTTATCATCGCTGAATATGGCGAGATACCCCACGAGGGCGAGGAGCTTGAGATATCGGGTTATCGCATAAAAATACTAAAACGCGAGCAGTCACGCCTCGATTTGGTGAGTATTGCGCGCGTATAGCGTACATATAGATAAAAAATAGGCTCTAACGTAGTGTTATTTAATAAAAAATCACTACCTTTGGAGGCTCAAAACGTCCACAGTCAGAATAGTGGCTTTTGGATGTGCTGGATTTAGGAAAGAACAAAACGATAAAATAATAAAAAAAGTTTTTTATGGCATCATTAAACACACTACGCACCAAATACGGCATCGTGCTTTCGATAGTCATCGCTGTCGTACTTTTGGCATTTATTCTTGGCGATCAGCTTAGCTACCGTGGTGGCTCGCAGGAGATCGTTGATGAGACCGTTATGAAGGTTAACGGCTATGAGGTAAAGCAGTCGGAGTACTTCCCCGTACACGACATGTACAGCCAGTTCCAGCAGCTCAATGAGGATGCTGTGGCTGACCGCACTGCAAGCAACATCATCTACAAGCAGTTCCTAGCTCCCGCACTTGAGGCTGCAGGTATCGCTGTGTCACAGGCAGAGATTGACAACTATGCACAGACCTTCGGCGAGATGACTGCAACACAGCTCCGCCAGTATGGCTGGCCCGATGATCAGATTTTGCCCGTTGTGCAGAATCAGTGGGCTATGGAGTCTATCGACGTTGCGCAGAACCTCTCAATGCAGAAGTTCGCAGAGATTCTCTCAAAGGGTATCTATACTAATAGCCTTGAGGTTAAGGATCAGCTCCGCAGCGAGAACCTTACATTTGATGGTCGATATGTAGCTGTCCCCTACACTACAATAGCAAACGACGCTATCGAGATTTCAGAGGAGGAGATTCAGGCATACTATGAGGCTAACCGCACCAAGAACAACGCCTATGGCAGCCGTCTGTTGCGCTATGTGCGCTTCGACATTGAGGCTTCAGAGGAGGATAAGGCTCGCATCGAGGAGGAGATTATGGCTCTCGACGCAAAGGTTAAGGCTGCTGCTGATGCAGAGGCTATGAAGAGCGCAGTTCGCACTGCAGGTGGCAAGGTGGGTACTTACAAGAGCTTTGCTTCACTAGACAGCGAGATAGCAGAGGCCTTTGAGGCAGGTAAGAGCTATGGCCCCGAGAATGTAGACAACGTATGGAAGGCTAACTACCTTATCGCTGATGTTCAGGCTCCTGCAACCTTCGATTTCGAGGTTGCCGAGTTTAGCAATATGGCGGAGGCAGAGAAGGTTGCCGAGGAGCTCAAGGCTAACGGCGGTGACTTCACAAAGCTCTCGACAGCTGTTGACGCTGTTGCAGACAGCCGCCAGCTTATAAATATGACCGAGACACAGGCAAAGAACTTCATCGGCTGCAGCGAGGGTGATATCTTCGCATTCAGCAACAATGGTGTTCCCTCTGTTGCCAAGATTATCAAGTTGGGTGACAAGGAGCGTTTCGTGCTCACAGCAGATGTAGAGAAGGCTATTGCTCCTGGTGAGAAGACTATCCGTGCAATCACTCGTGAGGCTGATAGCTTTGAGGCTAACATTGGTGACAACATCGAGTCTTTCCAGGCTGCTGCTGACGCTGCAGGTCGCACTATCGCTATGACCAACGTAAACCGTAATAGCTACAACCCCAACTACGGTATGGGTCGTATGGCTGGTAACATTCCTAACTCACGTCATATGGCTGTTTGGGCTTATGGCGCAGAGGTTGGCGAGTCAAAGCGTTTCTCTATTGATGGCTCTATCTATGTTGTTATGGTGGCATCTGTAGACAACGATGAGTATGCTGTACGCAACGACGCACAGATTCGTCAGGCTCTGTTGCGCGACAAGAAGTATGCACAGCTTGTTGAGGGTCTTAATATGGAGAGCGCAATCGAGGGTGCAGAGAGTGGCACTTTCGAGGGTGTTAAGTTCTCTAACCGTACTTTGAGCGACGGTAAGGGCGATGCGACACTTGTAGCAGCTATCGCATCAACTACCGAGACAGGTGTTGAGCAGACTGTAAAGGGCGTTAATGCTGCTTATGTATTCGTTGTTGACGCTATCAATGGCGTGGTTGACGAGACTACTATCGAGGAGCAGCGCACACCTCTCACCACACAGCGTGAGCGTACACTCTTGCAGTCAGGTGCAGGTATGCTTGCATCAAAGGCTGATATAGAGGACCTCCGCGCAGAGGGCTCTATGTAAGATATAGGCTGATAATTAGCGATGCCTCGAACAAGGTGGTTGACCATCTGTTCGAGGCATCGCTGTTTTTGGATAGCCCCGTTTCGGACAGCTTCGTTTCCGACATATCCGTTTAGAATAGATCTATGATCCAATATAAGCTACGTATAGCCACATAAAAAAAGCAGCGGCAACCTTTCGATTGCCGCTTTGTGACTCCGACAGGATTCAAACCTGTAACCGCTTGATCCGTAGTCAAGTACTCTATTCAGTTGAGCTACGGAGCCATTCCTTTGCTTTTGCGAGTGCAAATGTATAACAAATATTTCATCTGTGCAAATATTTTGTGAAAAATTTTCAAAAAAAAGCGACAGTTTATACTGCCGCTTTTGCTTACATTGTGTGTATCAGATGATTACTTGATATGCTCTGCGAGAATCTTTTCGATCTCCTCACCGCGCAAATTCTTTGCCACGAGCTTACCCTCGGGAGAGAATAGGAAATTGGTGGGGATGCTCGACACGTTGTACACGTCTGCGGGGATACACTCGTTAGCCTCGTTGAAGCCCCATACGTTTACCCAGGTCATATTGTTCTCCTGAATAAATGTGAGCCACTTATCCTCGGTGCCTGGGCGATCAAGGGTGATGCCGTAGATCTCAAGACCCTTGGGCGCGAACTTCTCGTATGCCGCAACCAAGAAGGGAATCTCGTGACGGCATGGGCCACACCACGTTGCCCAGAAGTCAACCAATACCCACTTGCCGCTCTTGCACAACTCTGAAACAGATACCTGCTGATCATTGCTATCGAAGAGAACGATATCCTCAAGGTCTGCGCCAATCATACCGCGCTTGGTAGCCTTATATAGCTCGAGGTACTCATACTTGGGGTTGATCATATTGAAGAGCTCGATAAAGCGGCTGTCGTCCTGTGTATACTGACCATAAATCTGCAACATCTGCAAAGAGAGTGCATTGTCCTTGTTTGCTACGATCTGCTCGTCGACGTATGTGAGAAGCTCGTTGATGATAGCCTCTGCCTCCTCCTCGCTCTGTGCGGTGTAGATGGGCATAAAGATCTCGCGTGCGCGTGCAGAGAATGCCTCCATAGCGGCGTTCAGTGTAGTACCCTCGATGGTGTACTTGTCTGCCTCGGCATCGTAGCTGATGGTGATGTTCTGACCCTCGGTGATAACCTCGCGCAGGGGCATATCGTTGAGCTTAACTACAACATACTGCTCTGCGGGAATAACTACGTCGATAGAGACCTTCTTACTCTCGTCGAGTGTCTGTGAGCCGAGAAGCTCGCCGCTGCCGCTAACCTCAAGGTCTACTACTGCGCCTGCTGCGGCTGTCTCGAGTGCCGAGAGGTCGATGTTAAAGTTGATTGCTGTGCCCTTCTCGGTGCTGGTGCAGGCTGCAAAGAGTGCAACGCTGCACAAAATTGTAAATAATCTTTTCATTGTTCTATTTGTTTAATATGATTTATCTGTTGTGTGGGGTCTATGTTAGCCCTTAATGCGCTCGGGGTTACTCTTTATGAATGTATCCCACGACGAGCTGCCCTTGCGCGCTTTGCTGTCGCCACCCAAGCCCTTGCGTCGCTCGCCCGAGGTGAGCTGTGTGAGGACATTGGCTGTGGTGTAATAGTGGCATAGTGCTACCGCCATTCCGTCAGTCGCGTCGAGCTTGCGGGGCTGATAGTCGATGCCGAGTATCGAGTTTATCATCGTTGCCACCTGCTGCTTGGATGCCGAGCCGCGACCCGTTATCGCCTGCTTGATGCGCATCGGAGCATACTCCGCAATGGGCACGTCGCGGCTGTCGAGAACTGCGGCTATTGCCACACCTTGTGCGCGCCCGAGCTTTAGCATAGACTGCACATTCTCGCCAAAAAATGGTGACTCGAAGGCGACCTCGGTAGGGGAGTATGTCTCTGCGAGGTTGCGTACACGCTCAAAGATATAACGCAACTTCTGGTGCGCGTCTTTTATCTTGTGCATATCTATCTCGCCCATAACCACGGCGTGTGGCTTGCCACCGATAATCTCGATGACACCATAGCCCATATAGTTGGTGCCAGGGTCGATACCCATTATGCGTGTAGGCTCCTCCACCTGCTACTCCTCGATTTTTGCAATGCGCTTCTCTAACTCGCGCACCTTCTGCGAGAGGTCGGGAAGCTGGCGGAATACGGCAAACGAGCGGTGATACTGTATGCCCGGAAGTGCGGGGTAGCCGAAGCGTATCTCGCCGTCGGGGACATTCTTGTCGATGCCCGACTTTGAGCCAATCTTAACAGCGTTGCCTACTGTTACGTGGTCGGCGATACCCACCTGACCTGCTACAAAGCAGTTTGAACCCACCTTCGATGTGCCAGCTATGCCCACCTGTGCCGACATCACTGTATTTGCACCTATCTCGACATTGTGACCAATCTGGATAAGGTTGTCGAGCTTCACACCATTGCGTATTATCGTTGAGTCGGTCTTGGCGCGGTCTATACAGGTGTTTGCACCAAGCTCCACGTTGTCCTCTATGATGACGTTGCCCAGCTGCGGTATCTTGGCAAATGTGCCATCCTCGCGTGGCGCAAAGCCGAAGCCGTCAGCACCTATGACGACGCCAGAGTGTAGGATGCAGTTCTTGCCAATGATGCATCCCTCGTATATCTTTACGCCTGGGTATATCTTCGTACCCTCGCCAATGGTGACATTGTCGCCGACGTAGCACTGCGGATATAGCTGCACGTTGTCGCCAATCTTCGCGCCGCGCTCAATTACGCAAAAGTCGCCTACGTAGCAGTCGCTGCCGAGCGTAGCCTCCTCGCTTATTGATGCGAGCTTCGATACACCCGTCTTGCGGGGACGTGTGGCGTTGTACATCTCGAGGAGCGAGAGTACGCACTGACCTACGTTCTCGACCTTGATAAGCGTTGTCTTAACCTCCTCTTTTGGCTCGAAACTGTTGTCGACAAGCACTATTGAAGCCTCTGTAGTGTATACAAACTGCTCGTACTTGGGGTTTGTAAGGTAGGCGAGTGAGCCACTCTTGCCACCATCTATCGACGACACGGTGCTTACCGTTGCGTTCTTATCTCCGACCACTGTGCCGTTGAGCAAACCAGCGATCATCTCTGCTGTAAACTGCATATTATCTCAATTTTTATCAATTACAAATACTCTTCGAGCCTTATGCCCTCGGGTAGAAACTGCTCTACGGGGTGGTTGAAGGCGTGTAGCTCACGTACTAACGACGATGATATATGCTCCACGTCGGCGGGTGCTATCACTATCACTGTGCGTAGCTCGGGAAATATCGCGCGGTTGGCGTGATCCATCGTGCGCTCATAGTCAAAGTCGGCACCGTTGCGCACGCTGCGCACAATGGCTGTCGCTCCTACGCGGCGTGCCTCGTCACCCGTGAGCGTGGTGTATGTCGTCACCGTAACGCGGTCATTGCCCTCGTATACGCGCTCGATAAGCTGCTTGCGTCGCTCGATGTCGAGCATTCCGCGCTTCTGGGTGTTGTGACCGATGGCAATTACCACTCTATCGAAGAGCCGCAATGCCTCCGCCACCACCGCCTGATGTCCGCGCGTAAATGGGTCGAATGATCCTGGAAATATCGCTGTTCGCTGCATACTCTCTCTCATATAGTATATATATACTCACAAAGATACGAAATATCTTGATAATTTGACTAATGTTGCGTGTTTTTATTTTAATTACTATTGTTATGCTGGTATTTAAAATTGAATTAGGGAATATAATGCAAGCATAACTCCATTATATCCCCTAAATCTAATGATTGTAGAAGAGTGCTTATTAGCGAATATTATTTGCGCTCAAAAGTAAACTCGTAATCATCATCATCCTCTAATATTAATACTAACAATAATTTGTATATTCTCTCTTCTTTATCTCGATTGAGTAGAGTAACTTATAATACCAAAATCCCAAATATATTTAAAATGAAGCTAATATACCCACAAAAAAAACTGCTGGAATAATCTTCCAGCAGCCTGTTTTAGGTCTCATTTTTGACCATTAAGTCGACAAAATACTTGTTGATTAATCAGACCAACAGAATAAATGTATGCCGTCAAGTATAGCTCGATTTATATCTTGTACAGAGTACTTATTTACATTATCTTTAAGAGTGAATATATAAGCCCAATCAGGAGAAAAGGTTAATCTTATCGTATTTTTGTCAAACGAAACACATATTATACTATCTCCACCACGTACAATTTCTGTGATTATTCCATCGGCATTATATTTAACATTTGCACATTCTATATATCTGCCGTTATCCAGTGCCCCTACACTGCATAATATTCCGCTTGAATATGTACTCTGTGGTGTATTACCCCCGCGGAAATCATCATCAACAGCGCAAGCTATAATGGCGACACTGATAAACAGTCCCAATAGAAACGACCCGAAAATTGACACAGATTTTTTCATAATAAATAAGGTATGTGTACCGTAGCATCTCCTATGCGGTGGTTATTATAAAAAAAAGAAAGTGTGGAGATGATTAGTCTATCTGACGCGAGGTTCTGGAATACCTATGGAACAAATAAACAATACCCCACACTCGTATTGAGCATAGGGCAAGAATCGCCCCAGATGAGTCAATACGGAGTGACGAGTGTGTTGCCATCCTTGTTCCATTGTGAAATTTTCCAGATTTCGCGTCAAGGATAAAAGCTAATACACTTTCATCAATAATATGTCTGCCAAAAGAGCACTCTTGGCTCTACAAATGTAACTAATTTTTTTGATTGAGCAAAAAATATCTCTATCTATGTTCTTGGTGACTATATTTGATATGCTGTCACGCATTTGGTCTATATAATTTTTGTTTTCACGATTTAATTGTGTTAATGCTTGCACAATTGCCAAAAAATGCCTATCTTGCGTAATATTTAAGCGGTATGCTTAAACGGCTGAAATCTAAATGAACACTAAATAACTAACTATGGCAATTAACTATTCAGGAAAAACTCGCATCGAGAGCGACCTTCTCGGCGAGATGGAGGTGCCCGTTGAGGCTCTTTATGGTGTGCAGACATTGCGCGGTATTGTGAACTTCCCCATTAGCCGCTTCCACCTTAACGACTATCCGTTGTTCATCAACGGTTTGGCAATGACCAAGCTCGGTGCTGCCGAGGCTAACCACCAGCTCGGCTTGTTGACAGACGAGCAGTTCGACGGTATCTCAAAGGCTTGTCTTGAGATTATGGCGGGTGAGCACCACGACCACTTCCCCTGCGATATGATTCAGGGTGGTGCTGGTACTACTACAAATATGAACGCTAACGAGGTTATCGCTAACCGTGCGCTCCAGATTATGGGTCACGAGGCTGGTGAGTATCAGTATTGCTCGCCCAACGACCACGTTAACTGCTCACAGTCTACAAACGATGCATACCCCTGCGGTATCCACCTCGGTTTGTATGCTACACACAAGGTATTTATGCAGCACTACAACGCCCTTATCGAGTCTTTCGAGAAGAAGGCAAAGGAGTTTGCTAACATCTTGAAGATGGGTCGTACCCAGCTTGAGGATGCAGTGCCTATGACCCTTGGTCAGACATTTGGTGCATTTGCACAGATCCTGAAGGAGGAGCGCAAGAACCTTGAGTTCGCTGCAGAGGAGTTCCTCACAGTAAATATGGGTGCTACTGCAATTGGTACAGGTATCTGCTCGGAGCCAGAGTATTCAGAGAAGTGTATTGCGGCTTTGCGCCAGATTACAGGTTGGGACATCAAGCTCGCAGAGGATCTCGTAGCTGCAACATCTGATACTACCTGTATGGTAGGCTACTCTTCAGCTTTGCGCCGCGTGGCTGTTAAGCTCAATAAGATTTGTAACGACCTCCGTCTCTTGGGCTCTGGTCCTCGTTGCGGTCTCCACGAGTTCGACCTTCCCGCACGTCAGCCTGGCTCATCTATTATGCCTGGTAAGGTTAACCCCGTTATCCCCGAGGTTATGAACCAGATATGCTACAAGGTTATTGGTAACGATGCTTGTGTTGCTATGTGCGCACAGGAGGCACAGATGGAGCTTAACGCAATGGAGCCTACTATGGCACAGTGCTGCTTCGAGTCTGCAGAGATTATGATGAATGGCTTCGACACACTGCGTGTAAACTGCGTTGATGGCATCAAGGCTAACGAGGAGCAGTGCCGCAAGTATGTTCAGGATAGCTTTGGTATCGTAACAGCTCTTAACCCCATCATCGGTTATAAGAACTCAACAAAGATTGCCAAGGAGGCTATGGCGACAGGTCGTCGTGTTTACGACATCGTGCTTGAGCACGGTATCCTCACAAAGGAGGAGCTCGATACAATTCTCTTGCCCGAGAATATGATCAAGCCCGTTAAGCTCGATATTAAGCCCCGCCGCTAATTGAGTATGCGTCGGATGCGCTTGTTGCATCCAATATATTGCGTTCCACAGGATGAGTCTCTCTCCTGTGGAACTTTTTTGTTGCTATGTGTGTGGGCGACATACGCTTGGTTGCACTATCATTGCTATTTATAGCGTGATAAGAATTTCCGATTTGTATATTAGCTTATTAGCACTATCTTTGCAGACGAAAAAGATAAGATATAAAGCTATATAAGATATGAAGACGGATATTAGACTTCGAAGCGTAGGAGCTATTGTTAACGAGGATTTCTCTACTGCGCGTATATTTAAGTACTTTGGCATTGACTTCTGCTGTGGTGGAGAGGCGTTGCTTGCAGATGCGTGCCGTGTGGCAGGTGTCGATGTCGATAGGGTGGCCACAGCGCTGATTGAGCACGAGGCAGAGTCGTCAGATGCTGTGCCCTTTGCCAAGTGGCCCACAGATCTCCTTATTGACTATGTCCTAAAGATTCACCATCGTAATATCCGTGCTAATGGCCCTGGCTTGTTGCAGCTTATCGACAAGGTGGCAGATACGCATAGTGATAGGCATCCAGAACTCCTTGAGTTGAAGAGGTTGTTTGAACTCTCACTCGACGACCTCGAAAGTCACTTGCAGAAAGAGGAGCAGGTGCTGTTTCCATATTGCTATAACCTCTTTGAGGCGATGATGCGCGGAGAGAGCTACTCGAAGATGCACTGTGGGAGTGTTGCAAACCCGATACGTGTTATGCTGCGCGAACACCACGACGAGGGTACGCGCTACAAATATATACGAAACTTGATGCATAATTTCAAAGCTCCGCACGATGCTTGTAGTAGTTATCGCCTAATGCTCGCCGAACTTGAGGAGTTTATGGATGGACTTTTTGAGCATATTCACATCGAGAATAATATACTCTTCCCGCGCTTTGTCGAGCTTGAAGGAAGATGCGTGAGGTAGATATGTAGATAATAATTGAGTCTCGTCACCCTGTTAACACGGTTTGTGCTAATGGTGGGTGACGGGGCTCTTTTATTTAGGTGGTCGTATACCTATATTTATATATATAATAAGGGCGTTTCAGCCGATGAAAATATTTTTATGGTGTAACTCGCTGATATAGCGTGTAGTATGTTTTAGTGCCAAAAAAAAGAATAAAAAAAGTTGGCAGAAAATTTGCAGATAAGAATTTTTCCACTACCTTTGCACCCGCAATCAGAGATAAACAGTTCTCTGGCGGCGACAAGAAAAGGTTCTTAAAAATATTTTGAAAAAAAGTTTCCAAAAAATTTGGAGGTTTCAAAAATATGTTTTACCTTTGCATCCGCTTTCGTCTTTAAAACGGCGAGCAGGCAAAAAGGTTCTTAAAAATATTTTTTGAAAAAAGTTTCCAAAAAATTTGGTAGTTTCAAAAATATGTTTTACCTTTGCACCACTTTCCCACTCTAAAAAATGAGTTGCGAAAGTGAGAATGAAAATGGTTCTTTGATTTACTGGTTTTCTATATTGAGAGAGAAAGTGTAGTATTTATCTGTCAATTTCCTTTATTGGAAAATGAAGCAGTCAGGACTCTAACAATACATTATAAAATTTTTACAATGGAGAGTTTGATCCTGGCTCAGGATGAACGCTAGCGGCAGGCTTAACAC
>JAEIGA010000854.1_pt1 | contig 45221 bp, 41 predicted proteins | sample 9270691 | NCBI WGS metagenome assembly JAEIGA01 (sample SAMN17057246, study PRJNA624740) | gut metagenome | biome: biome; isolation source: fecal sample | host: Bos grunniens | place: China: Xizang | collected 2019
TCGGCAATTTCGTTTGCAGGACGGGGACTGTTGGTTTTAACCTTGCCCTTCGCAATTACTCTTAAATTTTCATCAACCACACCGGCAACAATGTTGGTGCCGCCTAAATCTATTCCTAAAGTGTACATTTTAAATTTCCTCCAATTAAAGCTTTATTGATACGGGTCAACGTTAACCTCTTGCGTTCCGTCGTCTTCCATCATACCAAGACGCTTAAGCAAATCTTCTGCCGCGTTGTAACCCAATTTTTTCTGTCTGTTGTTCATTGAAGCAACCTCTATGATTACCGCAAGATTTCTACCTGGCTTAACGGGGATAGTAACCGATGGAACGGTTATACCGAGAATTTCGGTGGTCTGCGCTTCAAGTCCCATTCTGTCATAAACCTTGTTTATATCCCAAGGCTCAAGATTTATTATCATATCTATTTTTTCGGTAAGTTTAACAGCGCCCACACCGAAAATACGACTTGCGTTGATTATTCCGATACCGCGAAGCTCGATAAAGTGACGGATATTATCGGGAGCACTGCCTACCAGAGATTTACTGGAAACCTTACGGATTTCAACGGCATCGTCGGCAATAAGACGGTGTCCTCGCTTAACAAGTTCAATTGCCGTTTCACTTTTACCAACACCGCTTTCACCAAGCAGTAAAATACCTTCGCCGTAAACCTCAACAAGCACACCGTGACGCGTAATACGGGGAGCAAGTTGGAGATTAAGGAAGGCAATAAGAGCCGCAGAAACTTCAGAGGTAGAATCTTTACTTCTGAGTACGGGAACTTCATAACGCTTTGCCAAATCCAATACAAATTCGGGCACCTCAAGACTTCTTGTAATAATTATTGCGGGAGGCTTTTGAGAAAGGAAGGTAGCGTAACGGGACTGCTGTTCTTCAAGGGTTAATTCTTCAAGATAGCCTTCCTCGGTTTTGCCTATTATCTGAATACGCGAATTGTCAAAGTATCCGTAAAAGCCCGCAAGTTGAATACCGGGGCGGTTGATTTCGGTACTTTTTATCATAATATCTTCTGCCTTACAGGGAAGATAAAGAGTTTCAAGAGAAAGCTCCGAAATAATTTTAGCAAGAGAAATCGTAAAATTAGTATGCATAAAGGTGTCACTCCTTTCATTATCTTCTTTATTATACTACATTATTTATGATTTTCAAAGTTTTTTTATATTTTTCTTGATAATATTTATATAAAACTATATAATGTATATGTTATTAAGCATTTTTTGGAGGAAAAAATCATGAAACTAGGTATCGTAGGACTTCCGAACGTCGGAAAATCCACTTTATTTAACGCTATTACAAATGCAGGTGCGCAGTCGGCAAACTTCCCATTTTGCACCATTGAACCAAACGTTGGTGTAGTTGCCGTTCCCGATAAGCGTCTTGACGTACTAAGAGATATGTACACCGAAGGCGCAAAGGTGCCCCCCGTTGTTCCTGCTATTATTGAATTTGTTGATATTGCAGGTCTTGTTAAGGGCGCATCTAAAGGCGAAGGTCTTGGCAACAAGTTCCTCGCAAATATAAGAGAGGTTGACGCTATCGTTCACGTTGTAAGATGTTTTGAAAATGAAAACATAATTCACGTTGAAGGCAGTATTGATCCCCTTCGCGATATTGAAACCATTGACCTTGAGCTTATATTCTCGGATATGGAAATGGTTGAAAGAAGAATTGCCAAAACCACAAAGGATTTAAAGGGCAATAAATCGCTTCAGAGCGAACTTGATTTTCTCAAAAAGCTTTACGCTCATTTAGAAAGCGGAAAGAGCGCAAGAAGCTTAGAGGTTACCGACGAAGAACAGGAAATTTTAAATACAATTTTCCTTCTTACCTCAAAGCCGATTATTTATGCCGCTAATTTAAGCGAAGACGATTTTTCAGGCAAGGCACCCGAAGATAACCCTCACTTCTTAAAGGTTAAAGAACTTGCAAGTAAAGAGGGCGCTGAGGTGCTTCCCATTTGCGCTCAGATGGAAGCGGATATTGCCGATATGACGGGCGAAGAAAAAGAAATGTTCCTAAGTGATCTCGGTCTTGACGCATCGGGTCTTGACCGTCTTATTCAGAAAAGTTACAGCCTTTTAGGTCTTATTTCCTATCTTACCGCAGGCGAAAAGGAAGTAAGAGCATGGACTATAAAGAAGGAAACAAAGGCTCCTCAGGCGGCAGGTAAAATACATTCCGACTTTGAAAGAGGCTTTATCAGAGCCCAGATTATCGCCTTTACCGATCTAAATGAATGCGGTTCTCTTGCCAATGCACGTACAAAAGGACTTGTAAGAACCGAAGGTAAAGAATATGTAATGCAGGACGGTGACGTAGTTGAATTCCTCTTTTACGTATAAAAGATTAACTAAAATTTTATGCCTTTTGGCAGTTTTGGTATTAACCGTCGGCACTCTTTGCGCCTGTTCTAAGGAAGGCGTATATAGAATTGATTCTTTCACGTGGATAAGCGGTGAAAGTATAGGCACAAAAATCGCCTACACCTATACCGAGGACTCAAAACCCGATACCGTCACGGTGGAGCACCCTTTTTCTTATGAAGAAAGTTATACCGATAAATACGAATATAACAAACGCGGAAATTTAACCACCGTCACGAGAGTCTTTAATACGGGAGCAGTTCACACCTATACCGCCGATAAAATAACCAATTATAAATATATTCTTTATGATAAGGATAAAAAAGAGTATCTTACTATTGTTTTTGACCACAGCGGTTTTATAGTGTCGGAAAGATACGCTAACGGCTACGTTACCGAATACGGTTTTTCTTATGATGAAAACGGTAAGCCTCTTTCTATGAAACAACTTAGCGTTACTCCGTCGGGCAGTAACAAAACCATAGACTACATTGCCCGTTTTACCGATGCAAATACCTACCGTTTATATCCCTCAGGCGAAGAAAAAACCGAAAAGGATGAATATTACGAAGTCAAATTTCAAATGATAGAAGTGAAAGGTTGATTTTATGCCACTTTACTATCCATACTATTATTACGGTTTTGATTTCAGCGACCCGCTTTACGCCTTTTCTATGGTGCTTTTAATAGTAGCAATTATAGTTACCGCCGTTGCGCAGGCAAAGGTAAAATCCACCTTTGCAAAGTTCAGCAAATCGCCAACAGTTTTAACGGGTGCCGAGGCGGCCTATAAACTACTTGCCAGTCAAGGTGTAACAAACGTAAAAATTGAACGCGTAAGCGGAAGTCTTACCGACCATTTTGACCCAAGAACAAACGTTATAAGATTAAGTGAAGACGTGTATGATAAAAATACCGTTGCCGCCGTTGGAGTTGCCTGTCACGAAGCAGGTCACGCCCTTCAGTATGCTACGGGATATTCACCCATAAAACTCAGAAATGCTATCGTACCCGTAACACGAATAGGCTCTGCTTTGGCTATGCCGCTTATACTTTTAGGCTTTTTATTTGCTCCCTTTTTTGCTACTCTCGGCGTTGCGTTTTACGCTTTATCAACACTTTTCCAGCTAATTACTCTGCCCGTTGAATTCAACGCATCCCGAAGGGCTATTTCCATTATAAGAGATTACAGCATTTTATACGACGACTCGGAAATCAGCGGAGCAAAAAAGGTGCTTGGCGCCGCCGCAATGACATATCTTGGAGCATTACTTGCTTCTTTAGCTCAGCTTTTACGTCTTATTTCAATGGTTAATCGAAGAAGATAAAAAGAGGTTTTTTTATGGCTTTTTTGCATCGTACCTGGGCAGAAATCAGCGTTTCTGCTTTGATACATAATTTTAATACAATTAAAGAAAGTGCTAAAAACTGTTCGCTTATGGCGGTAGTAAAGGCCGATGCCTACGGTCACGGCACCGAAATAGTTATCCCCGCACTGTTAAGCGCAGGGGCTGATTGCTTTGCCGTTTCCAACATCGACGAAGCCGAAGATTTAAGAAGACTCGGTGTAAAACACCCTATTCTGATTTTAGGCTATACTCCCCCCGAAGCCACGGCGCGACTTAATAAAAACGATATTATTCAGACCGTTTACGATAAAGAATTTGCCGAAAAACTTTCCTTTTATGCAAAGGAAAGCGGGGTTACGGTAAAAGCCCATATTAAACTTGATACCGGTATGGGAAGACTTGGTTTTGACTGCAGAAGTGAAAAGCTTTCGGGAATAGACGACGCCCTTTACGTTCTCAACCTTGAAGGGATTTCCTACGAAGGTGTTTTTACCCATTTTTCAAGCGCAGACACATGCGAAGAATATACCAAAGGTCAGTACGAGCGTTTTGTTAAGGCAAGTGATATTTTAAAAGAAAAATGCAAAAATATAAAAACGGTTCACTGTTGCAACTCGGCAGGACTTTTACTGCATAAAGATAAGCACTCTTCCCTTTGCCGTCCGGGTGTTATTCTTTACGGACTTTCTCCCGATAAGGATATGAGTTATAGCGAAGAGCTTATTCCCGTAATGACGCTAAAAAGCGTTGTTTCTATGGTTAAAACGGTGGAAAAAGACACCTTTATAAGTTACGGCAGAACCTTTAAAAGCAGTGATAAAATGAAGATAGCCACCGTTTCCGTGGGTTATGCCGACGGATATCCCCGCGCCCTTTCAAATCAAGGCGAGGTTATAATAAACGGACAAAAAGCAAAAATCGTCGGCAGAGTATGTATGGACCAGATTACCGTTGACGTAAGCCACATTGAAAAGGTTCAGATAGGCGATGAGGTTACGCTTTTCGGTAAGGATCTTCCTGTTGACAGTTTAGCCGAAAAGGTTGATACCATTAATTACGAAATCGTATGCGGAATTTCAAAACGCGTACCAAGAATAAAGGTTGATTAAAAATCATATTTAAAGCGATGCAAATCAAAATTTGCACCGCTTTTATTTATATCTCTTTTTCTATTAAAAGCAGACGGTTATATTTAGCCACTCGATCACTTCGGCAGGGGGCACCCGATTTAATAAACGGGGCGTTTACCGCTACCGCAAGATCAGCAATAAAGGTATCCTCGCTTTCTCCCGAACGGTGAGAAACGATATTTTTATAACCGTATTTCTTAGCCATTTCCATAACGTCAAGGGTTTCGGAAAGTGTTCCTATCTGATTTAATTTTACAAGTATAGAATTAGCAATATTCTCCCTTATGCCCATTTTAAGACGCTTTGTATTGGTTACGAAAAGGTCGTCGCCAACAAGATTTATTTTTTTGCCGAGCCTTTCGGTAAGCTTTTTCCAGCCTTCTGTATCATCCTCGCCCAAACCGTCTTCTATTGAAATAATCGGATATTTTTCGCACAAATTCTCATAGTGCTCAATAAGTTCGTCGCTTGTTTTCAAAAGATTTCGTTTAGGAAGCAGATAAGCGCCGTTTTGTGCCCATTCGCTTGATGCTACGTCAAGGGCGATTCCTACGGCGTCGGTATTATATCCCGCTTTGAAAACCGCCTCGATAATAAGTTCCAAGGCTTCTTCATCACCACTTAACGACGGAGCGTAACCACCCTCGTCACCAACCCCCGAAATTAGTCCTTTTTCCTTTAAAATTTTGCCCAAAACCGCATATATTTCGCACCCTGCTCTCATCTGCTCAGCAAAGGTTTTTATACCAAAGGGCACTATCATAAACTCCTGAATATCAACGTTGTTACTCGCATGAGCGCCGCCGTTTAAAATGTTCATCATGGGAACGGGAAGTTTCTTTGCGTTTTCACCGCCAAGATATTTATAAAGCGGAATTTTCTGTGAAGATGCAGCTGCCTTTGCAAAAGCGAGAGAAACAGCCAAAACAGCATTTGCGCCAAGGCATTTTTTATTTTCGCTTCCATCAAGATTTATAAGGAAATCGTCAACCTTTCGTTGCGAAAAAATGTTTTCCTTTAAAATATTAGGCGCTATAATCTCATTGATATTTTCTACCGCTTTCGTTACACCCTTTCCAAAAAATCGGGTATTATCCTTATCACGAAGTTCATGTGCCTCGTAAACACCGGTTGAAGCACCGCTCGGCACTACCGAAAATCCTTTTGCACCCTTTTCGGTTGATATAAAACAGGCTACGGTGGGATTTCCTCTTGAATCTATTAATTCATAGGCTCTTATCTCTTTTATTTTATCCATTTTGGTCACTCCTTTTAGTATAGTTTTGACCTGAAAATATAAAACTATACAAAAGTTAAAAAAGGTCTTTTTTTTCGTATGATATTATGGTATAATATATATTAATTATATTTTGGAGTTGATTTTCTCTTGGAAAAAGAAATTAATATAAAAGAAAATACTGTAGAAGATAAAGAAGAAATACAGGTTATATGCGGAAGAAACGCCGTTTTTGAAGCCATTCGTTCGGGCAGAGAAATCGACCGACTTTTAGTTGCTCATTCGGTTTCGGGCGGAAGCGTTACCGCAATTATTGCTAAATGTAAACAATCGGGAATACTTATAAAGGAAGTTTCTCCGCAGAAGCTTGATTTTTTGTGCGGCGGAGCCAACCATCAGGGTGTTGCTGTGCAGTTTGCTTCCCAAAGTTATGCCGAAGTTGAGGATATTCTTAAAAAAGCAGAAGAAAGCGGAAAGCCACCCTTTATAATCATTTGCGATGAAATAGAAGATCCCCATAATTTAGGCGCTATTATCCGTACTGCCGAATGTTGCGGCGCACACGGAATTATTATTCCCAAAAGAAGAAGCGCTTCTCTTAACGCTACCGTTGCAAAATCGGCAAGCGGTGCCCTTGAATATATGCCTGTTGCAAGGGTAACGAATATCGCAAACGAAATTGAAAAACTTAAAGAAAAAGGAATATGGGTTTTCGGCGCCGATATGGACGGCAAGGATTACACCTATTTTGATTACAGTATTCCCTGCGCCATAGTTATAGGCAACGAAGGAAAAGGAATAGGCCCGTTAGTTGCCAAAAAATGCGATGAAATGATAAGCCTTCCCATGTTTGGTCAAATAAATTCCCTTAACGCTTCGGTTGCGGCAGGCGTACTTATGTACGAGGTTGTACGCAAGAGAAACGTTAAAACGGGAGGTGCTTAAATGGGCATTTTCAAAAAGAAAAAAGTTTTTGACGATGATTTTCCCATTATTGATGATGATTTATACAAAAGCGCCAAAGAAGCTGCGCAAAAATTTCCCAAGCCCCATTCTCTTACCGAAGACGAAATAACAGGAAATGAAAAAAGTAAAACCGTATCTGAGGTCAGCGTTAACCCACTTGAAGAACTAAGACAGAAAATGCTCAAAAAAAACGAGCAAACAAAAAAAGAAGAACCCATAATTTCCTCTTTTAATATTGACGACAGTTTTTTAAGTGAAGAAACGTTAGAAGTAACCGAAGAACCCACAGATAATTCTCCAACTGAAATCGTTATCGAAGAAGATTTAAGCACCAAGGAAACTGAAATTCAGGAACAAAGCCTTCTTGAAAACTGTCTTCCTTTTATAATGGACGGTAACAACGGTGAATTTGTTCCCGACAGTAAACCCACCTATACTCTGGATAGTGTGGCTTCGATTTTGGGTATTGAAGAACCCGAAGAAGAAACACAACAAAGAGAAGCGGAAACACCAAAAGAAACAGATTCCACAATGGTATTTTCTGCAATAAAGGATTCTGAAAGTGTTCCCGATATTTCGGACATTGATAACTTTGCAAAAAGTTCTCCCACTCAGGTTATTTCTTTTACGGGAACTATGCCCGTAGTTATCCCCGACGAAATGATAAGCTCTACGAAAGAGGTTAACGTTCCAAAAGAAATAACAGAAATGCCAAAACCGCCCGTGCTTTCCATGAGTGAGGAAACGGTAGAAGAGGAATATGCTTCTTTCGTTCCCGAATTTGAATACAAGGAACTGCGCGATAAAAAGAAGATTAAAAATATTCTTTTAAATAAAAGGCGCAAACGCTTTATAGGTTTTTTAGGCACGTTGTTCGCATTTCTGCTTATAGGATTTTTCGCACTTCCGTTTTTTTCGGATATGAAGCTATCCTTTAGCGTTACTCTTGCCGTATTTTCTTCAATTTCATTTATTTTAGCGACGGTGCTTAACGCCGATATATTCCTTTCTTTAAAGACACTGTTTAAAAAGAGAACCTGCGCCGAAGCCGGTATTGCTCTTTCGGTTATATTTTCTTTTATACTGATACTGCTTTCCTTTATAAAAGGGATTCACGGCAGCGTATATTATTCGGCAACTCTGCTGACCACGTTATCTCTCGTGTTCCGTTCCTATTTTGCTTTTGCAAAAAGTGATTACGTTTATAAAAATTTCGTAAGAGTAAGCAGTGATATTAAAAAATACGGAATTACGCTTATTGACGACGCTCCTACAACCTTTGCCATGTCGAAAAACGCTATTGACGGCGACGTGCTTATTGCCGCCCCCCGTCCCATTAAAAACGTCACGGATTTTATTAAAAACAGCACCTTTGACGTTGATTTCGACGGCAGAGCAAAGCTTATCTTTTACATCGGTTTAATATTTGCTTTTCTTTCAGGTATAGCCTTCGGCGTTTACCGTGACGATTTTATGTCGGGTGTAATAACCCTTTGCGCATTCTCGTCAATTTTCGCGCCCCTTACCACCCTTGCCTGTTCCGTAATGCCCTTAAGCAGCGCAGAAAAGCATCTCAGCCGATACGGTGCGGTGCTTACTTCACTAAGAAGCGCAAAGCAAATTGAACAGGCAAACGCCTGCGTTATCGACTGTAATTCCCTTTTCCCAAAGGGTACCATTAAACTTCGCGATATGAAGGTTATAAACGAAAATAACCTTGAAGAAACTATTGCCTGTGCCTGCGCAATAACCGAAACGGCAAACAGCCCGTTGGCGCCCATATTCAGAAATATAATGGAAACCAACAAATCGGTAAAAATCCCCGTTGCAGACTCCATAAAATACGAGGACCGTCTGGGTATAACGGGTTGGGTAGGCAACAAACGTATTTATATCGGTAACCGCGCATTGATGCTTGCTCACGAAATAAAGGTTCCCGATGCCGAAAACGACAAACGGCTTATGCGCGACGGCTACTTCCCCGTTTACGTTGCAACCGATACCAAAATTTGCGCTCTGTTGGTTCTCAAATATATACCGAATCAGAATATTGCAAAGGAACTGGACAGAATCAGCGCCATGGGTCTTACCATTCTAATTAACAACTGCGACCAGAATATAAGCGAAGAAATGGTGTGCGACTACTTTGACCTTTATTCAGATTCAGTTAAGGTAATGAGTTCCAACGGCGTTCATATGTACCGAAATGCCGCAAACTATCAGGAAAATATGAATGCCGGCGCTGTTGTAAGAGGTAATGCGGCAGGTATGGCGGCAACGGTATATGCGGCAAACAAGGTCAAAAAAGCAAACGCTCTTTTGCAAATTTGCCATATGATTTCAGTTGTTCTCGGCGTTATACTTTTCTGCTATATAATTTTCGGTAATCCTACCTACGTTAATCTTGTTTACGTTGCCCTTTACCAAATTATATGCTTTTTCATAAGCGCTGTTGCGTTTTTATTTACTAAACCGTAATTTCCATAGGAGATGATGATATGAACAAGAAATTTTACATCACTACCGCTATTGCATACACCTCCCGTAAGCCACACATCGGCAACGCTTACGATATAGTTTTGGCTGATGCTATAGCAAGACACAAAAAATCTCAGGGCTATGACGTATTCCTTATGACCGGTTCTGACGAGCACGGACAGAAAATCGAAGAATATGCAAAGGCAAAGGGTATCGAACCCAAAGCATACGTTGACGAGATTTCAGGAGAGATTAAAGCCGTATGGGACAGCCTTGATACACAGTATGATAAATTCATCCGTACCACCGATGCTGACCACGAGGCTGCCGTTAAAAAGATTTTCAAAAAACTTTATGATCAGGGTGACATATATAAGGGCTCTTACGAAGGCAAATACTGCGTTCCCTGTGAATCCTTCTTCACCGCTTCTCAGCTTAAAGACGGCAAATGTCCCGACTGCGGCAGAGATGTAATCGATTCAAAGGAAGAAGCATATTTCCTTAAACTCAGCAAATATGCAGACCGTCTTGTAAAATACTATGACGATAATCCCGACTTCTTCCAGCCTGCTTCCCGTAAAGCCGAAATGGTAAATAACTTTATAAAACCGGGACTTACCGACCTTTGTGTTTCCCGTTCCTCTTTTAAATGGGGTGTTCCCGTTGATTTTGACGATAAGCACGTTATTTACGTATGGATTGATGCGCTTAGCAACTACATTACCGGTATTGGATACGATACCGAAAATCCAAGTGAACAGTATAAAAAGCTCTGGCCTGCCGACCTTCACGTAATAGGAAAAGACATCGTTCGCTTCCATACTATTTATTGGCCCATTATCCTTATGGCACTTGGCGAGCCGCTACCAAAACAGGTGCTTGGTCATCCCTGGGTGCTTTTCGGCGAGGATAAAATGAGCAAATCAAAGGGTAACGTAATTTATGCCGACGAGCTTTCCGCCCGTTTCGGAAGCGATGCCGTAAGATATTACCTTTTAAGTGAGGTTCCCTTTGCACAGGACGGTAATATCACCTATGAAGCATTTATTGCTAAATTCAATACCGACCTTGCAAATACTCTCGGCAACCTTGTAAACAGAAGTATTGCAATGACAAATAAATACTTTGACGGCAAAGTAACTAACGGCGGACAAAAGGATGCTCTTGACGACGAACTTTTTGCAGTTACCAATGAAACCATTGAAAAATTCAACAAGCAGTTTGATTCTTATCATACCGCCGATGCTTGCGAAACCGTAATGGAACTTGCTCGCAGATGCAATAAGTACATTGACGAAACTATGCCTTGGGCACTTGCAAAGGACGAAAATCAAAAGGCGCGTCTTGAAGCAGTAATGTATAATCTTCTTGAAAATATAAGACTTTTATCTGTGCTTTTGGAACCCATTATGCCCAAATGCGCAAAGGAAATCAGAAATCAGCTTTGCACCGATAATAAAGAACTTAAAGTAAATGCAACCGAAGGCTTTGCAGTAGGTACTCCTTCTCCCCTTTTCTCCCGTCTTGATGCCGATAAGATTATCGAAGAATTAACCAAAGAGATGGAAGAAAAAATGAAAGCCGCAAAGGCTGAAAACGATGCCGTTAATACCGTATCTCTTGCTCAGATAGGCATTGAAGATTTTATGAAGGTTGAACTCAAAACCGCCAAAATTCTTGAATGTGAGCCCGTTAAAAAAGCAAAAAAACTGTTAAAACTCACCCTTGACGACGGTAGCGGAACAAACAGAACGGTTGCCAGCGGTATTGCAAAATGGTACAAGCCCGAAGATTTAATCGGTCACACAGTAATTTTGGTTTCCAACCTTAAGCCTGCAGTTCTTTGCGGTGTTGAATCTCAAGGTATGATTCTGGCTGCCGACATAGACGAAGATAACGTTAAGGTAATATTTGCCGACGATATTCCAAGAGGAAGTAAGATAAGATGATTTTCGACACACACGCTCATTATACCGACGAGCAATTTGAGGACAGAGATATTCTTTTGCCTCAAATCCATAAAGAAGGTGTCAGCGAAATCATCACCTGCGGTACCGATATAAAATCAAGCATAAAGTCTATTGAACTTTCAAAAAAATACCCCTTTGTTTATGCGGCGGTAGGTTTTCATCCCGAAGAACTTACCCGCATAGACGTAGATATTCCCGCTCTTAAAAATCTTATAACTGAGCGTGTTGTGGCAATAGGCGAAATTGGACTTGATTACTATTGGAATAAAGAAAACAAGGAAAAGCAAAAGGACGGCTTTATCAGACAAATTCTTTTGGCAAAAGAACTTGGTCTTCCCGTTATAGTTCACGACAGAGAAGCCCACGGCGACACTTTAGAGATACTAAAGGAATATAAACCCAAGGGTGTTCTGCACTGCTTTTCGGGAAGCACCGAAATGGCAAAGGAAATTATAAAGCTTGGTATGTATATTGGCGTTGGCGGTGTTGTAACCTTTAAAAATGCAAAAAATCTGCCTGAAGTAATAGAAAACATACCTCTTGACAGAATTTTACTTGAAACCGACGCTCCTTATCTTGCCCCCGTTCCCTTCAGAAGCAAACGCAACGATTCTTCTCTTATCCCCTTTATTGCCGAAATAATCGGAGATATAAAGGGTATAAGTAAAGAGCAGGTTTTAAAAATTACAAAAGAAAACGCATATAGGCTATTTTTCGAAAAATGAATATCACTCCGCTTTCTGCAAAAACTATCATTGAAAGCGGGGTGATTTTTTATGTCAGATAAAAACAGACAGTACGAAAACAACCAGAATAAAAATAATCAGAACAACAATCAGAATAAGAACGAACAGAATAAGAACGAACAGAATAAGAACAACCAGAATAAAAACGAGCAGAATAAAAACAACTAGTTTTAAAAACTCCGTGATACTTAAGGTATTGCGGAGTTTTTGTTTTTGTTCGTATGTTGACTTTTTTTGACAAATATCTTATACTGAAAGGAGGGAAGGAGATGTTTTAAATGTTTAAAAACAGAAAACTTATAATAATTCTCAGTTCAATAACGGCATCGCTTTTATTGATTGTAGCAATACTTTTTTCTTCATTACTTATAAAAGAGGGTATTGAAAAGCGCAACAATCAAGCTGCCGCCGATAAGGTTATTGCTCACATCGAGCAACTCAGCGGTATCTACGTTACGCTTGAAAGCGAAAATATAATAATGACCGTAAAAACGGAATACGACCTGCTGACAGATAAGCAAAAGCTCCTTGTAACAAATTATCCCACTCTCCAGAAATCCATACAGGAACTACAGCATTTTAAGGATAAGAAAATAGCGGACGAGATTAACAGCGAAATCAAAAGAATAAATAAAAGCACTCTGACTGCCGATAACACCAGTGTAGCGGCGCTTCTTGATAAATACGATGCACTTACCGATTCTCAAAAAGCCTTGGTAACAAATTACGATTTATTGCTTGAACTCAAAAAAACAGTCGATAAGAAAATAGCCGAGCAGGAAACCAAGGATATGGGACTTGAACTTGCCGAAAAGTTTGCAGGCTATGACGGTAAGTGGGGCAATTTCGGTGCACACAAGAACGCTTATCAGGGTCTTATTGAAGAGGCTTTACATAGAGACGTTAACTATAAAAAATATTTTTCCACCGCTGCCAACTCTCTTAAGTTTAATATTACCCGATTTGAAAAAGACAGCACCGTATTCGGTATAGGAATAGCCTACTACGACTTTAGAGGTAAGGATAAAAAGAACGGATATAACGGAACTCTTTACGGTGAAATCATCATAAGAGAAGACGGCACCGTTTACGCTACCGAAAGCGGATACTATAACGATTATTATTAATTATAAAACCGACTTAAAATTAATTATTTTACGATATTAAAAAGGATGTACAAATGTACATCCTTTTTTACTGTTTTTTCATCTGCCTTAAAAAGACTAAAATTGCTATAAAAATAAGTCCTACGGCATAGCAAAGCACCCATAAAAGATGATTAAACGTACCGTCAAAGCTTCCTTTAAGCACCGACCTTTCCAGTTCTACCGCGTGAACAAAGGGAAATAGATATGAAATCTTCTTAAAGACGCCGCCCACACTTTCAAGATCGAACCAGATTCCCGACATCCAAGCGGTAAGATTAGTCAGCAAGGCGCCGCATATTCCTCCCACCTGCTTATCACTTAAAAAACTGCCAAAAAGAAGGCCCATCGCGATATAAAGAAGCGAAACGGGAATTATAAAAAGAATAGCGTAAATAATATTGATATTCACTTTAAGTCCTAAAATTATTGCGGCTATATAACAAACTACAGCCTGAATAACCGAAACGGGTAAAATCGGCAAGGTATATCCAAGAATAAAATCAAACGCCGTTAACGGTGTAGTATATAAGCGCGAAAAAAAGGCACTGTTTCGGTCTTTTGAAATTAGCGTAGCCGAAAAAAGAGTCATAAACGAAAGTCCAAAAACGGTTATACCCGGAGTCAGATGTTCAACTTCGAAAAGACTTACGGGGATATTTGCCTGAATTGCGCTTAAAAGCAACAACAGTACAAGCGGAAAGCCAAGACCGAAGATTAAATTAAGAGGGTCACGAATAATTTCCTTAAGATTTCTGTTTGCAAAGGTTAAGGTTCTCATTAAATATTCCCCCTTACAATATTAATAAAAGCCTGTTCAAAATTATCATTTTTGCCAATAGCCTTTATTTCCTCGCTTGTTCCTTCACTAATAAGACTGCCATTCTTCATAATACCTATTCTGTCAGACAGCGCTTCTGCCTCTTCCATATAATGAGTTGTCAAAATTATAGTAATTTTGCCCTTTAAAGAACGGATAATATCCCATAAATCACTGCGACTAAGTACGTCAAGTCCCAAGGTCGGCTCGTCTAGGAATAAAATTTCGGGCTCACTAATAAGCGACAAGGCAATACTGAGTCTTCTTTTATAACCGCCCGAAAGTTTTCCCGCCTTTTTATTAATAACGTCACAAAGTCCCAAAAGAACGGTTAAATCGTTGATTTTTGATTTAATTTCTTCCTTTTTATATTGGTAAATACCGCAAATCAGTTCTAAATTTTCCTTTACGGTAAGATTTTGCGCTATAGCAGTTTCCTGTGGTGAAAGAGAAATAATCTTTTTCACTTCATTCTTTTGCGTTTTAATGCTTTTACCGTTCAAAAAAGCATTTCCGTTTGTTGCTTCAGTCAGGCAAGAAAGCATTTTTATGGTGGTGGTTTTGCCTGCTCCGTTTACACCGAGAAGCGAAAAAAGTTCTCCCTTTTCAACCGTAAGGCAAAGATTATCTACCGCTATTATATCCTTATATTTTTTAGTTAAATTTTCAGTTTTAATTGCTATCATAATTTACTCCAATTCGTACTGCTTTTTAAGTCCTTTATAAGAGTCGGTAAGCATTTTACTGACAAGTTCCCAAGGAAGATCCAAAAACCCCGTTGCAAACATAGTGGCAATTCCGTGAACGAATGCCCACATTTCAAGATGGAAAAGTTCCATCTTCTCTCCGTCAAGGCCGGTAGTATCCTTTATTATAGACTCCATTTGACCGCTGAGTTTCATTTCTTCCGCCATAATATCGTCTGAGCGATTTCGCATATACAAAAGTTTAAAAAGTTCTTTTTCTTCTTTTGCAAATCTTATATAAGCCATACCGCTTGCTTTATATGGCGGATACTCTCCCTTTTCCACTTCCGTTTTTATGTATTCATTACACATTGTATTTGCATTTTTTATTACCTCTTGTCTTAATTCAGACATATTTGAAAAATTAGAAAAAACGGGTTGGGTAGAGCATTTAAGAACGTTTGCAAGTTCACGGGCATTAATAGCCTCTGCGCCGTTTTCTCTGACAATCTCCGTTGCGGCGTCTATTATATCCTCTTTGGTTATCTTTACTTTTGGCGGCATAGCGCACCTCCATAAATAACAAATGTTATATATCGCTTGTTATATTATCACATAAAACCTTTTTTGTCAATAAAAAATCTCTATTTTTTAAACCCGTTACCCTCTATTTCTCCTGCATCGCAAACTATAATAAAGGCGTTTTCATCAACCGATTTTACTGCGGAATAAAAAACTGCTATTTCCTGTCTTCTGACAGCGCACATTAAAACCTTTTTATCTTCCCCTGTATATGCGCCGACACCTGTAAGCACCGTTACCCCTCTGTTGACCTTCTTTAAAATATTTTCACTTATTTTTTCACCCATTTTGCTTACTACAAAAATAAGTTTTCCCTTATTTCCGCCGTAGAGCACACCGTCAAGGACTATAGAAGTAATATAAATGGTAATAACAGAATAAAGCGCACCCGAAAAATCTCTGTAACAAATCACCGAAAGAGAAACGACGATTATATCGGAAATAAGAATAATTCTGCCGATGGAAACGTGAGGTTTTTTTGCGTTTATAAGCTTTGCTATTATATCTACTCCGCCCGTTGTGGCGCCTCGAAGCAATATAATTCCAAGACCCAGTCCTATAAATATTCCGCCGAAAACCGCGCAGAGAATTTTATCCCCCGTAAAAGCCTTTATATATTTTTCGCTTATATCAAGAAAAAGCGATATTAAAAAGGTAACAACGGCGGTTTTTAAAATAAAAATCCGCCCTATCTTTTTATAGCCTATTAAAAAAACGGGAATATTAAATAAAAATATCAGTAAACCCGAAGGAAGCAAAAAAAGATAATTAAAAAGCAAAGCGACTCCCGTAAATCCACCGGGGCTTATGTGCGCCGGTGAAATAAACATAGGAATCGCTATAGAATAAATAATACTGCCTAAAATATAATAAAGGCTATCTGTTATATAATTTTTGATTTTGGATTTTATCACAAGCAACACCAATTATATTGTTGCCGAAAAATCCTCCCATATTAATGAGAAAAGTTGGTTTAAACGCTCGGTTTCTCCGCATAAATGAAGATAGCCGAAAAGCGTTTCAACACCCGTTGCAATATGATAGTCGCCGTGACTTGCATTTTTAGGGCTTCTGCCGGTATGGAAATTTCTGCCGCGCTTGAATACAGCCGTTTCTTCCTCGGTAAGCATATCCTTTATAAGTTCATAAGCCTTTACCTGACCGCCTGCGCTCACAAAGGACACCGATGCCGAGTGAAGCTGACCTGACGGACGGTTGATTTCTGCAAGTCTTTCTCTGACCAGTAGTCCGAAAACCGCATCTCCCACAAAGGAAAGTGACGACGGACTTAAAAGTTTAACTTTTTCTTTACTATAATACATATTCAAACTCAAAATCGTTCACGTGAACGACGTCGCCTTCCTGAACGCCCTCGCGAATAAGCGCTTTAATAATACCGCTTGAACGGAGCACTCTTTCAAAATACTGCAGTGACTCGTAATCATCAGGGTCAACTGTATTCATAACGCGCTCAATCCAATCGCAGTTTTCAACGAAATATTCACCGTTTTCTTTTCTTACGGTAAAGGTGCGAAGTTCCTTCTTAACCGTTACCATTTCATAAGGTTCAATTTCACTTTCGTAACGCTTTACGGGAGGAAGCTTATCAAGTTCGGCGGCAATATGGTTTATAAGTTCAGCCGTACCCTCTTTAATAGGCGCCATAATGGGAAAGAAATCATAACCCATTTCTCTGAACTTTTTGCCGATTTCTTCAACCGTTTCATCATCGGTCAAATCGCATTTATTACCAACAACAATTTGAGGCGCGTGGCTTAATTCCTCGCTGAAAACCTTAAGTTCTTTATTGATTTTATTAAAGTCGTCAATAGGATCTCTGCCTTCACTGCCTGCAATATCAACAACGTGAACGAGAAGTCTGCATCTTTCAACGTGTCTTAAAAACTCGTGACCCAGACCAATACCCTCGCCTGCGCCTTCGATAAGACCGGGAATATCAGCCATAACAAAGGAACTTCCCTCTCCCATTCTTACAACACCTAAAACGGGAGTAAGAGTGGTAAAATGGTAGTTAGCAATTTTTGGTTTAGCCTCACTTACAACCGATACTAAAGTAGATTTTCCTACGTTTGGAAAACCAATAAGACCTACGTCAGCCAAAAGTTTTAATTCAAGAGTTACGTCAAGCTCGTCACCGGGGGCACCGGGTTTTGCAAAACGGGGTACCTGACGGGTAGCATGTCCGAAATGCTGATTACCGAAACCGCCATTACCGCCTCGCGCAATAATTACGGGAGCATCGTCGGAAATATCAGCAATAACCTTACCGCTTTCAGCTTCCTTAATAAGCGTACCGCGGGGCACGTTTATAATAAGGTCCTCGGCAGATTTACCGGTACAGCGCGAAGCCTTACCGTTTTCACCGTTATCGGCACAATATTTTCTTTTATATCTAAAGTCGGCAAGGGTAGAAAGGTTATCATCAGCCTTAAAGACGATATTACCGCCTCTGCCGCCGTCCCCTCCGTCAGGTCCGCCTGCCGCTACATATTTTTCTCTGTGAAAGGAAACGCAACCGTTACCGCCGTTTCCTGCTTTAAGATGAATTTTTGCTACGTCTATAAACATAAAATCACCAATCTTTAAAATAAAAAGGCTCAGGAATCCACCTGAGCCTCAATTTGATTTACTGCTCTACAGCGTAAATGCTAACCTGCTTACGGTCACGGCCTACGCGTTCAAACTTAACCTTTCCGTCGATAAGTGCGAAAAGTGTGTCGTCAGAACCTTTGCCAACATTATTGCCTGCGTGGATATGTGTACCGCGCTGACGTACGAGGATGTTACCTGCTAATACGAACTGACCGTCGGCACGCTTAACACCAAGACGCTTAGACTCACTGTCACGGCCGTTCTTGGTAGAACCCATACCTTTTTTATGGGCGAATAACTGAATGTTAATCTTTAACATGACTACACCTCCGAAAGTATAGATATTCTGTCACTAAACTGAAGACAAAGTTGTTCCATATGAAGCTTAAAGCCTAAAAGCACAGCCTCGGTTTTATCGCTTGGATTTTTCACCCTTACGTCCATAAAACCGTCATCCACCTCGGCAGAAAGTTTATCACCGATAATTTCGCTGATAGTATTTGCCGTCATATAACACGCGGATGATATTGCAGAACAAAGAATTTTGCCCTCTTCATCGTCACAATTCATTGAACTGTGACCGCTGACCGAAAAGCCGTACAGTCTGCTTTTGTCAGCGTAAAATTTAATCTCGGTCATAATAATTAACCGATAGCCTTGATTTCAACCTTGGTGTACGGCTGTCTGTGACCCTTTTTACGAGCACAGCCCTTCTTAGGCTTGTAGGTAAATACTGTTACCTTCTTACCCTTGCCGTTTTTGAGAACAACACCCTTAACAGCAGCACCCTCAACGTAAGGAGCGCCTACCTTAAGTTCACCGTTATTGATAGCGATAACTTTGTCAAAAACAACTTCGCTGTCTACTTCAGCTTCGAGCTTCTCAACGTAGATAACATCACCGTCTGCTACACGGTACTGTTTTCCGCCGGTTTCGATAATTGCGTACATTTTGTTGCACCTGCCTTAATTTCAGTCTCGCTACAGTAAGGCGTATGCCAAAAGGGCATAACTTAACAAGCCTTCAATATGCGGCTTAACGATTATACCACAATACCTATTACGTGTCAAGCATTATTTTTATTGAAAATTTTGACGTTTTATGTTACAATATTAAAAAAATTTAAAAGGGTGAATTTTATGATTACTGCAATTATTACGGGCGCTTCCTCGGGCCTTGGAAGAGAATTTGCTTTGGCTTTAAAAAAACGTTGTCCCGATATTGAATCCTTCTGGCTTATTGCAAGAAGAAGAGAAAAACTGGAAGAACTTGCAAAAGAACTCGGAGAGGACAAATGCTTCGTTTTACCTCTTGACCTTACAGGCGAAGAATACGTCAGCGAACTTACTCAGGTGCTCAGTGACAGCGTTCCCGAAATCAAATACCTTATTAATAACGCAGGCTACGGAAAACTTGACTATTTCGAAAATATTCCCGTAGGCGACTGCGCAAATCAGATTACTCTTAACTGCGTATCTCTGACTACCGTAACCCGTCTTTGCCTTCCCTATATGGAAAAGGACGGCGAAATAATCAACATAGCATCTATCGCTTCCTTTGCCCCAAATGCGCGTATGACCGTATATAGTTCAACCAAGGCTTACGTTTTAAGCTTTAGCCGTTCACTCAGAGAAGAATTTAAAATGAGCGGTAAAAAACTCAACTGCCTTGCCGTTTGCCCCGGTCCTATGGATACCGAATTTTTACCCGTTGCAAATATCGGCAAGGGTACCTCTAAAACCTTTGATACCCTGCCCCGTGCAAATCCCAAAAAGGTGGCTGAAAAGGCTCTTAAAATGTCTGCAAAGAAAAAAGCGGTTTATACCCCTAAATTCTTCTTTAAATTCTATAGAGTGCTTTCAAAAATTCTTCCCACTTCCCTTGTTATGAAGTTAGCAAAAACTTAATGGACTTGCAAATATCCCCTCTTTCTTTCATATATATTGAAGGAAAGAGGGGTTTTTATGTTCTGGGCATTTTTAGAAAAAATTTTATCGGGATTTTTGTTTCTTGCGCTTCACGTGGCAAAAAGCGGTAATTTTCCGCCGCCGCTTTGCGCGAAAGAAGAAAAAGAACTGCTTATAAAAAGCAATCAAGGGGACTTAGTCGCCAGAAACAAGCTAATAGAACACAATTTAAGACTGGTTGCCCACATTTCAAAAAAATATTATACTAATGAAAATCAGGATGACCTTATATCCATTGGCACCATAGGTCTTATCAAAGGTGTTTCGACCTTTAACGCCGATAAGGGCAGCAGACTCGCCACCTATGCCGCAAGATGTATAGAAAACGAAATTCTTATGCATTTCAGAAGTTTAAAAAAGACTTCTCAGGACGTTTCTTTTTCGGACGCCATAGACACCGACAAAGACGGAAACGCCCTAACCCTTGGAGATATAATCGCGGTGGATAGCGATATTGCCGAGGAAATAGACACTAAGTTAAAAATCAAAAGACTTGCGGAGGTTTTTCCGAAGGTGCTGGATGAAAGAGAAAAGCAAATTTTAACCCTGCGTTTTGGATTGTGCGGAGCAGAAGAACTGACCCAACAGCAAATTGCAAACAGGCTGAATATTTCCCGTTCTTACGTTTCGCGAATTGAAAAAGCGGCTCTAAAAAAATTAAGACCGTACTTTTAACGTACGGTCTTAGTTTTATTTGCAGAATTCGTACATTGCCTTATAGCACATATATACGTCGAATTTCGAAGTAGTTTCAAAGGGAGCGTGCATTGAAAGTACGGGAACGCCAAGGTCAACTACGTCAACACCAAGGTTAGCAATATACATAGCAACCGTTCCGCCGCCACCAAGGTCAACTCTGCCAAGTTCACCCGTCTGCCAAGCAATTTCTGCCTTATCAAGCATATTTCTGATTTGAGCAACGTATTCGGCATTTGCATCGCTTGTACCGGATTTGCCGCGCGCACCCGTATATTTGGTTACGCACACACCTCTGTTTATCTGAGAAGCGTTACGTCTTTCCATTACGTCCTGGAAGGTGGGGTCAAGCGCAGCGTTAACGTCGGCAGAAAGACATTTTGAATTTCTGAGGGCTACCGTTTCATCACCGCCCTGCATCTTTGCAAGGTCACCGATAACGTATTTAAGGAAAGCGGAATTAAGACCTGTATTACCGTCAGAACCGATTTCTTCTTTATCGGCAAGTACGCATACCGCGGTTTTTTCGGGAAGTTTGGTATCGCAAATGGCTCTGAGTGCAGGATAAGCGCAAACCCTGTCATCCTGTCCGTAAGCGCCTATCATAGAACGGTCAAAGCCTATATCACAAGCCTTTGCGGCAGGTACACACTCAAGTTCGGCAGACAAGAAATCCGCTTCGGTAACACCGTATTTTTCGTAAAGTATATTAAGGATATTAAGTTTAACAAGTTCGCTTGCCTTATCATCCTTAAAGGGCATACTGCCCACCAAAACGTTTAATTCTTCACCTCTTATACCGTCGCTTAAGGTACGTTTGCTCTGTTCCTGAGCAAGATGAGGCAAAAGGTCGTTTACTACAAATTTCGGGTCGTTATCGTCTTCACCGATACACACCTTTATAACAGTACCGTCGGTTTTAACGAAAACACCGTGAAGTGCCATAGGCACGGCAGTCCACTGATATTTCTTAATACCACCGTAATAATGGGTTTTGAAAAGAGCCATATCAATTTCTTCGTAAAGAGGATTAGGCTTTAAATCAAGTCTGGGAGAATCAATATGCGCAGCGGTGATATTTGTTCCGTTTTCAACCTTTTCTTTACCGATTACGGCGAAGGCTACGGCTTTGCCTCTGTTGTTAAAATAAACTCTGTCACCCGCTTTATAGGTTTCTCCCATAACAAAGGGCACGAAACCGTTTTCTTTAGCAAAAGATAAGGAAACTTCATTTGCTTCTCTTTCGGTTTTAGCATCGTCAAGGAATTTTTTATAATCCTCGCAAAAATCGAAGGCATTTTTTATGGTTTCCTCACTTGCATCCTTTAAACCGCTCTGATGTTTTATGGTAAGCTTTTCTTTTAAAAGCTCTGCTTTACTTTTTTCGCTCATTTAACTTCCTCCAATAACATATTTAGTATTTCTTCACTTCTGTTTAAAAATTCCTCTTCGGTGGAATTATTATATATCACGTTTTTAGTTCTTTCCAAATAAAAGTCATCGCTTTTACCTGCGTTAAGTCTTACTTCTGCCTGTTCTTCGGTAAGAAAGTCGCGTTTTATTATACGCTCTTTTCTTATTTCCCTTTCCCCAAGTACCGCAATGACGTCACCGCAAAACTCATCAATTCCGCTTTCATAAAGGGTGGGCGCGTCAAGAAGTACCGTCTGTTTTTCGCTTTTTTCGATTTTCTCTAAAACAAGATTTAAAATAAAGGGAAAAATCGTATCTTCAAGAAGTTGTTTTTTGTTTTCGTCCGAAAAGGCGCGACTTGCCAAAAGTTTTCTGTCAAGTTCGCCCTCTTTTATTATATCTTCTCCAAAAACTTCAGCAAGTTTTAAAAGACACTCACTGCCCCCTTCGGTAACCTGTCTGGCAATTTTATCACAATCAATAACGTAAACGCCCTTCTTTTCGGCAAGGGCAGAAAAACTGCTTTTCCCCGAACCCGTAGGGCCCGTAAGACCTATAATATGTTTCATAAATCAATCACCCTGAAAGCGCAAGCCCTGATAAGACGGTTATAAACCGCAAGGCCTACACCCTGTTTTTTAGGAGCGTGAACGTACGCTTTTTTGATATTCTCCTTATCAAGAGTCCTGAGTACCGCAAAAAGACTTTGCGCCATAGCCACTTCATTTTCTTCTTCGCCGTAAACGTAGGTTTTGCCCTTTATATTTTTTGCTTCTTCCTTAAAACATACGGCAACCTCGTTTTCCTTATTAACAAACTCGCAAAAAGCCTTACTGCTTGAATTTACGAGATAAAGCGCTGTTTTGGGTGCGTAATGCTTATACTTCATACCGGGAGAAGCAACCTTTTCATCCTTTTCGGGCTGACTTAATATTGCCTTATCCACCGCTATATCGGGAAAAATTTCCTTTAGCATTTCAAGGGTAACGGCGCCCGGTCTTAAAAGCCTTGCACCGTCTTTCGTCACCGAAATTACGGTAGATTCCACACCCACCCGACAGTTTTCACCCATTATAACGGCATCGATTTTTCCGTCAAGGTCGTCCAATACGTGAAAAGGCGAAGTAGGGCTGGGTGAACCCGAAGCGTTTGCCGATGGCGCAGCAAGGGGCAAACCGCTTTTTTCTATTACCGCTCTGGCAACAGAGTCAGACGGCATTCTGACAGCTACGGTGTCAAGTCCCGCAGAAACCTCACTGCAGACAAATCCACTGCTTTCAAGCACCATAGTAAGAGGTCCCGGCCAAAATTTTTCGGCGCACAAAAATGCTTTTTCGGGAATATTTACCGCTATTTTTTTTAGCATTTCAAGGCTGTCTATATGCACTATAAGCGGGTTATCCTGAGGTCTGCCTTTGGCGGCAAAAACTTTTGATAGCGCTTCTTTATCAAGTGCACAAGCGGCAAGTCCGTAAACCGTTTCGGTAGGAATTGCAACTATTCCGCCGTTTTTAAGAATATCGGCGGCTAAGTTTAAGCTTTCTTCATCAAGATTAAGCCTTTTTGTTTCCATTAGTTTTGTTCCTCGTTTTTAAGCATTTCTGCTCTATAATAGGTAATAAGCGCATCTACAACTTCGTCAATATCACCGTTCATAATCTGCTCTATCTTATAAAGTGTAAGTCCTATTCTATGGTCGGTAACTCTGCCTTGGGGGAAGTTATAGGTTCTTATTCTTTCGCTTCTATCCCCAGTACCAACCTGAGATTTTCTGTCACTTGCGATAGCCTCTTCCTGTTCTCGCTGTGCCTGTTCGAAAAGACGTGAACGAAGAACTCTCAGCGCCTTATCCTTATTCTTGTGCTGACTTCTTTCATCCTGACACTCCACTACCATACCCGTAGGCAAATGGGTAACGCGGATAGCGGAAGAGGTTTTATTAATATGCTGACCGCCTGCGCCGCTGCTTCGGTAGGTATCTATCTTTAAATCCTTGGGGTCAAGTTCAAACTCAACCTCTTCGGCTTCGGGAAGCACCGCTACGGTAGTTGTCGAAGTATGAATACGTCCCTGAGTTTCGGTATCGGGCACTCGCTGAACACGGTGAACACCGCTTTCGTATTTCATTCTTGAATACGCCCCTGCGCCGTCGATACTAAAGGAAATTTCCTTAAATCCGCCAAGTTCGGTTTCGCTTTCGTTAATAACCTCGATACTCCAACCCTTCTTCTCGGCATACATAGTGTACATTCTGTAAAGAGAACCTGCAAAAAGCGCCGATTCTTCACCGCCCGCGCCTGCTCTTATTTCAACGATTACGTTTTTATCGTCGTTGGGGTCTTTGGGCAAAAGGAGTATTTTAAGTTCTTCGGAAAATATTTTAATATTCTCGTTTGCCGTTTTAAATTCCTCTTCAACAAGTTCTTTAAAATCCTTATCAAGTCCGCCTGCATCAAGAAGCTCTCTTGCCTCTTTTTCAGCGTTAACGGCAGCTCTGTATTCCCTGTATTTTTCAACAATGGGGGTCATACTGCTGTATTCCTTGCTGAGCTTTGTGTACTGCGCAGTATCGTTTATTATTTCGGGGCGTGTAAGCTGAACGCCTATTTCTTCATATCTTTGTTCTGCTGATTCAAGTTTTTCAAACATTAGTTTTCTTCCTCACGAATAATTTTTTTAATATTCTTTTCACAAGTGGCTCTTGGGAGCATAACTTCCCTCTGACAAGAAGTGCATTTAATACGAAAGTCCATACCTATTCTCAGCACAAGAAATTTATTATTACCGCAAGGGTGCTTTTTCTTCATTTCAAGAATATCATTAACTCTTACGTCCATACTTTTCTCCCTTTTCCATATTCTTTTTTATTATACTATATTTTAAAGAATATATCAACAAAAAATAATAACGGGATGATACTGTTCATCCCGTTATCAAATTTACTCTTATAATCCTGCCAAGGATAACTTAAGTTGCGCCAAATCAACTGTGTCAACGTTGCCGTCGCCGTTCATATCAGCATTATTTCCGATTTCACCAAGTCCTGCAAGATAGAGTTTCAGGTTTGCAAGGTCAACGGTGTTTATTTCACCGTCGCCGTTACAATCTCCCTTTAACCCACCTACAGAGAACTCAACTTCAAACTCACCGTCAAAAACGAAAAGCAAACCATTAACTTTACCGTTTTCAATATCTGCGTCAAAATAACATTCCAAAATACCAAGTTCGCAATAACCTAAGAATAATCCATCTAACACTTTTACTTCGATGTCTTTTTCTTCGCCGTTTTCAAATACGATATGCATACCTACAGTTAATTCTTCTGCATTAAATTCCGTAACCTCAAGTTCCACTACCTCTTCTTCAATAACGTTAAATTTATTAACGTCCACAGGAATACTCAGTGTGCCACCCTCGATAACCGGTTCGTCATACCTTCTATAATAAATAAGATCTTCTTCTCCGCACTCAATAATAAGGTGCAGATAGTACGCTACGTCCATTATTCCTATATTTTCTTGGCTTACAGTAACAATTTTACTGCTGCCGTCAACGTAAGAAATCTTTATTTCCATACCGCAAATATCGGGGAAAGCAGAATAATGATACGAAACGTTTTCGGGATATTTTATTATTTCGATATTCGCTATCTTTGAACTTACAATATCAATCGGGAAGGAAACGTCGGCGCCAAAGAATTCAAAGCTGACGTCCAACTTTCCTTTATCTTCTGCCACCAGTTCAATTGCTACCAAATTATAAATATCCAAGAACAACTCTTTATTATCATCAAAAGCGTAAATCTCTTTTTCGCCGTCGTCTAAAGTCAAGGTTATTTCCATACCCGTAAAATCAGGAGTAACCCAGTAATTGTTTTCTTCATCCACATATCCGTATTTTACTTCTCCGAAAACATACTCGGTTTTATTGGGAAGCTTTGTAACCTCTGCAGAAACCACGGGATTTTCTATAATCTCAACGGGAATAAAATCATATAACCCCGATAATCTCACTTTAACGTAATGTTCCCCGCCAATGTACCAGTGTTCATCGCTTTGATCATCAAAAAGCCATACCTCGCCGTCGTAATAGCCCTGATTTACTTTTATTTTCTTTTCGGTGCCGTCTTTATAATATACTGTTAATTCAAGGTCGTCGGGAATGATGTATTTATACCAATAATAATTTTCCTCTTCATTCCATACTCCACCTGCATTTTCATAGAGAGTAATCTTAAAATCATCGTCAACGTCAATTCTTTGAACAGGATTATAGGTTAACGGTAACGTAAATTCACATGAAACGTCATTTGCAAAAACAGTATATATTATTTCGGTTTCACTAACGTCCGTTGTTTCTATATAGTAGTCTATTTCCGAGTAATCCTGTAAATGATTTACGTCCTTAAAGGAACCGTCGGAAAAATTAAAACGAATTTCAAGACCGTCAAAGAATACGTCTTCAATAGTTTCGGGATATATCGTTTGTTCATAAGGAGGGTTTAAAATCTCTATCGACGTTACGTAAGCTTCTTCTTCAAAATAAACTATAAACTCAGCAGCCTCTCCGGATATCTCCCTTAATTCCAGATAATAGGTTTTCCCCGCCTCGTAATAATAGCCCAATTTACAGTTTAAGTTTTCGCCAACGTCGTCGCTTCCGTCCAACGTGTTATAATTTTCATCATAAAGGCTTACGATAGTATCGTAAGCACCTTCTGTATAAAGCAGATATCTACCGCTTTCTTCGGGCGTAAACTTATATGTAATTACACTGCCTGCCGGCAATTGATATTCCTTTTCAAAACCAACTTCTATTTTTTCATCGCTCTTTGCAGTTACGGTTACGGCATCGGTAAAGCCATTACATTCCACTCTAATTTCTGCGGTACCTTCGTCGGTCATAAACGTTACCACACCGTATTCATCAACTTCAGCAACCGAATTATCAGAAGAAGTGAAGTAAACCGTACCGCGACTTGCATATAAAGGCTTGAAATTATACTCGAGCTGAACAGCCTCGTTTTTCTTGCCGAAATATTCTTTTTCTACTATTTCAACGCCTTCGAATTTTACATTATACTTAGCAATTGCAATTTGGTCACCTGCTTTTCCGCCAATAACCTCTATTTCATAAGATTCTCCCGCCCAACATTTTACGGGACGCTGAAGATTTATACCTTTGCCTCCAACCGTAAAGCCGTCGGTGTCTGAAACTTTTACCGAAATATCATCATAATTTTTGGTAAAAAGGTTATATGCTTCAACCTCTTCTACACTTGGGGTAAATATAAAAAGGCAGTATCCCTCGTCCGCCTCAGTCAAGGTGTAGGTAGTTGCTTCGTTCAGTGCTATAGCAGTCGGTTTATTAACGGTTACGTTAAAGCTTTTGGATATACCGTTTACGGTAGATACAGTAACCTTGGTTGTACCCGGCTTATACGCGTAAATTTCAAAATAAGTATCATGATGGATTATATTAACAATATCTTCTTCGGTTTCTACCGTATATTTTTGTATTGCATTGCTTGGATCAACAGACACTTCTATTTCATAACTTTCCTCTATATCAAGCACTATATTACCTTCAACACTAATAGAAATACTATCAGGCTCAACAGCTTCTTCAAGAGCAACTTGGAATGAACCTGTATCCATTACTGTCTCGTGTAAAGTAACGCGGAAATAATAAATCGCATCCGCTTCCATTTCATAAAAGAGGCTGAAATTGTAATCTTCAAAATCATCGTTTGCGTCAAGTTCATTTTTTTCTTCATCATACAGACCGCAAACAGTATCAAAATCCCCTGTTGAATAAAATCGGTACCAACCGTCTTTATCAGGCACGAATTTAACCCACGCTTCATCCTGATTATCAAGAAGTGTTATTTCTTTAACTTCACCGACGTTAATTTCAACTTCTTCTTGAGCGCAAACAGTTAAAGAAAACGCAGAAAAACATATAACTATACAAAGGATTACGGATAATATTTTTTTCATAATTTACCTCCCGATATTTTTCTTATGTTAATAATACCAAAAAATCTTTAAAAAATCAAATTACAATTTTGAAATTACTAATTGCCTTTATATAAGATTAATAGTATAATAAATATATTAACTATATAGGAGAGGTTTTTATGAACACAATCCGTATTCTTCATACCGCCGACTTACATATCGGCGCCGAATGTTCCTATCTTGGAGCAAATGCCCCAAAAAGACAGTTTGAAGTGCTTTTAACAATGGAAAAAATAATTTCAATGTGTAATGAAAACAAGATAGATTTATTGCTTATTGCAGGCGATCTTCTTGACAACAACCATATAGATCCTGCTCTTTTGGAAGGCGTTTTCAATGCTTTTGAAAATTTAGGTGAAACCCGCGCAGTTATTGCCCTTGGCAACCACGACCCATTCACTGCCGATTCACCCTTTAAAAACCGTGATTTACCCGAAAACGTTTACGTTTTGCCTACCGAAGACTCCGTAATAAACTTTGACGATTTGCGCACTCGAATATACGGCGCTTCTTTTGACGGAGTATATAATAGCGGCAAGCCCCGTTTTGAACTTAGCGCGCCGCAAGATGATTATTTCAATTTATGCGTTATACACGGTGAAACCCGTAGCGATTTAAGTGGCAATTACCGTCCCATTACCCCCGAATTCGTTAAAAACAGCGGTATGGATTATATAGCGCTCGGCCACGTTCATTCAAAAAGTCAGATTCAGTACGTAGGTACAACTGCCCTTGCCTACTGCGGATGTCCCGAAGGACAGGGCTTTGATGAAAGCGGTGAAAAGGGCGTTTATATGGGAGAGGTTTCAAAGGGAAATATTAACCTTGAATTTGTTCCTACTGCACTGCGCACACACATAAGACTTGACGTTGATATTACCGATAAGGATGATATTTTTGAAGAAATAGTTTCTGCTATCAAAGAAAATGAAAATTACGAAAACCATTATTTCAGAATAACCCTTAAAGGCAAAAGAAAAAACGAAAACACAGTTGATATAAATTCACTTACTGCACGCATTTCGCCACTTGTTTCTTTCGTTAAAATAAAGGACAAGACCGTATTAGGCGCAGATTTATTAGAACTTGCCGGCGAAAAAAATCTTAAAGGCTATTTTACTTCCATAATGCTTTCTAAAATAGAAAATGCAGATGAAAGCGAAAAAGAAAAATACCTTTACGCTTTGGAAATGGGACTTAAAGCCTTTAACGAGGAGGTTGATTTTAGTGAAGATTAATTCGGTTTATATTTCCGCATTTGGCAAATTTGAGGATAAAACCTTTGATTTTTCCGACGGGCTCAACGTTATCTTCGGTGAAAACGAGGACGGCAAAACCACCCTTATGACCTTTATCCGTATGATGTTTTACGGAAGTTCAGTAAAAAGTAACGAGGAACTTATTAAAAATCCGCGCAAGAAATACGCGCCTAGAAACGATAAGCCGATGGCAGGCAGAATCGACTTTGAAATCGACGGCAAAAAGTTCAGAATTGAACGCATTTTTAAAACCAGCAATGCTACCGATAAAATTGCCGTTACAAATCTTCAAAGCGGTGAAAGAGAAACCTTTACGGGAAAAGAAGATTTAGGCAAACGCTTTTTAGGGCTCTCCCTTGACGCCGCCGAAAAGAGTGTGTTCTTAAGCGACCAAACAATATTCAGCAAAAATTCCGCCGACGGCGAACTTAATTCCCGCCTTTCTAACCTTGCGGGAACCGGTGAAGAAGACGTTTCTGCAGACGAGATTTTAGGGAAAATTGAAAAGGCAAGAAATACGCTTTTAACCAAAACGGGTCGCGGTGGAAAAATAACCAAGGATAGCGAAGAACTTGAAACGTTAAAGTTAAAGCTTAATTCTGCACGACGCACAGAACAGGCAAGAAAAGAATGTAATTTAAGACTTGAAAACGAACAGCTTCGACTCAGTTCCATAAAAACAGAAATTGATAAGCTTACCGCTCATATAAAATCTGCAGAAGGCGGAAAACGTTTCGCAAAATTAAAGGAATACTGTGACAGCGTAACAGTTCTTAATTCTGTAAACAAAAAGCTTATTAACGAAAAGGGCTCTCCCATTACCGTATCTCTTCTTAGTGACGGTGAAAATGCGCTGAGCGAATATAAGCTTTTATCCGAACGACTTCCTTCTCTTAATGAAAAAGAAGCTCTTTATAAGCAACAGGCAGACGAAGCAAAAGCAAAACTCGATTTAGAGGAATCGTCCGAAGAAATAGGTTTAAGGCTTAAAGAAAAACAGACTACTTTTGATAACGTTTCAAGGGAAATCGAACTTTTCACCAAAGAAGCCGAAACCTTAAACCAAAAGGCATATGAAGCAGAACACCAAAAAAAGAAAATACGTCCCATATTTTTAATTCTTACAATTTTGGGAATTGTTGCTCTTGCTCTTTCCTTTGTGCTGACCTCTTATAAAAATATACTTTTAGCAGGTGGAGGCGCACTTGCATTAACAGGATTAATTCTCACCCTTACCGTTCGTAAAAAGAACCCCGTTAACCTTAAAGAATTAAAGGAACAAGAGGCAATTTTAAGACAAAAGGTTGCCGATAATCAGGCTATATATAATGAACTGATAAGTGTTATAAGCAACCTTACCGCAAAGGAAGCGGTAGCAAAGCAGAAAGAACTCACATTGGGCGAAGCCTTTACTCAAAAGTTCGAGCTTTTAAAGGGTGTCAGGGAAGAAATAGAAAAAATAAACGCAAGACTTGACAGCGCAAAAAACCTACTCTTAAACCTTACCACCTCTAATATGAAAGAATTTTCACCAAAGGGAATGGAAATAATTCTTTATTCACACAAAACAAATCTTCAAAAGAAAGAAAATCTTGAAGTCAAGGTTGCTCTTCTTAAAAAAGATTTGGATAATATTTCGTTTGAAGATGCCGAAAAGGAACTTTCGGTTATTCCCGAGGGCGCAATTTCGGTAGGTGACCTTGACGACCTTAACGAGCGTCTTATATTTAAGAAAAAGGAACTTGAAACGCTCCGTCAGAATATTGCCGACGATTTGGCAAGCGCTAAAAACGATTTCCGTTTTGCAGTTCATCCAACGGTGCTTGAGCAAAAAATCAAAGAAAAGGAAGAACTTCTTGCTAAAGAATACCGTTTCTGCGAAGCCGCCGATATAGCCTATGAAGCGCTAAGCGATGCATTTTTAAAGGTCAGAGAAACCTTTGGCAGTGTTTTAGGAGAAAGAACCAGTGAAATTTTCTCTGCCCTTACAAGCGGAAAATATTCTTCTGTCAGTGTATCGAAAAACTTTGATATTGCGGTTGAAGAAAAGGATATTTTCGGAACTAACGATTGGCAGACACTTTCAAGCGGAACCATCGACCAAGCATATTTCGCTTTAAGACTTACTGTCAGCGAACTTTTATCAAACGACGGACAAAAGCTTCCTCTTATTTTAGACGACCCATTTGACCGTTATGACGATAAACGAAGTGAGAAGGCAATGCAGTTCTTGGAGGACTATTCAAAAGACAGCCAGACCCTTCTTTTCACCTGCCATAAGCAGTTCACCGAAAACAGAAGTTATATGACTCTTAAATAAAGGAAAGTAAAATAATGAATAATTACAATTTGATTTTAAATTACGCTAAAGAAAACTATAAAAAAATGTTTCGCGAACCCGACGGAATTTTAAGTCATAAATTCATAGTTCCGGGCGCCACCTATTCAAACAGCCTTTGGGACTGGGATTGTTGGCTTACCAACATAGCCCTTCGCAGTTTTACAGAAGAAGATATTTCGGAATACGAAAAGGGATGTGTTATAAACTTTTTAGAACATATGGATGATGACGGCAAAATTCCGATATTCATTACTCCCACTATGGAGTGGTATAACTTTGACGGCAGTTTCCCATCCAACATTCACAAGCCCTGTCTTGCGCAACACGCTGAATTTATTGTAAAAACAAACAACGACGACGTAGAATGGCTTCGTCCGTATTTTGATAAAATGCTTAAATTCATAGATTATTACTACAATAATCAGCGTCATTCAAGCGGACTTTATTATTGGATAAACGACTGTGCAATAGGTGTTGACAACGACCCCTCCACCTACTACCGCCCCGAAAACAGTTCGGCTTCCATTTATCTTAACTGCCTTATGTATAAAGAGTTAACCGCTGTTTGTTACCTCGGTAATCTTTTAAATATTGACGTTAGTTTTTATGAAAAAGAGGCTGAAAATCTTTTAAAAACCGTACGGGACCTTTGCTATGACGAAAAAGACGGTATGTATTATAGCGCCGACCTTAATTTACTGCCCGTTGATCCTAACAGCAAACTTCATTCGGGAGCGCCACGCCATTGGGATACCCTTATTCAGCGTATAGGTTGTTGGTCAGGCTTTATGGCTATGTGGGCAGGAATTGCCACACCGGAGCAGGCTCAGCGTATGGTAAAGGAAAATTTACTTGATGAAAAAGGTTTTTGGGCGCCATACGGAGTACGCACTCTTTCTAAATATGAAAAAATGTATCGCATAGTTAAATCGGGCAACCCGTCCTGCTGGTTAGGTCCGATTTGGGGCATTTCTAACTATATGGTATTTGACGGACTTTTAAAGTACGGCTTTATAGAGGAAGCAAAGGAACTTGCCGCAAGAAGTGTTAAGTTATTTGCTCAGGATATTGAAAAAACAGGCGAATTACACGAATACTACGACCCCGAAAGCGGTGAGCCTATAAACAACCCCGGTTTCCAAAACTGGAATTTATTATCAATAAAAATGGGAATTTGGCTTAATAATCAGCAATAAAAAATCAAAACAGGAGATACCTCGCAAAGAAGTATCTCCTGTTTTTTAGTAAAAAATACTAATCTTTAAGTATTGCTGATTTAGTAAATATCAACCAAATAGCAAGGCTTAATCCGAAGCCTATTAGGTTTACAAAAGTGCTCACTATAAAATAAATAGTATAAGCATCAACACTCGGACGCAAAATAGAGGAAAATGACTGAAACATTGATATTTCACGCAGAAAAAAGGTAAAAATAAAATAGGAAAAGGATATAACGGTTAAAGCAGTTTTACATTTTATTACCCTTAAAAGATATAAAATAAGCAAAGTAAATACTGCAATACCGCCCAAATCAATAATAACGTCGTCAAAGTAAACCTTTATAAACTGACCTAAAGCGCCGTTTTTAAGGTACTGAGTGAAACTGCCGAATATTCTTGCGGCACTACCCAAAAAAGAAGCCGCCTTATAGGAAAGGAGAGCAATTAGTATCGTCTTTCCTATATGGTTTTTACAAAACGCAAAACAGTAAAGCAAAATCAAAACAAAGGGAATAAGTGAACCTAAATAATTGATAACAGGCCAGATATTAAAATACCCTCTATTATTTATAACCTCGTATATAATTACTCCGAAGGTAGCTATAAAAGAAACGGACAAATAAGCGATGGTAAGTATAGATACCGAAACTTTTGCTTTATTCATATTATTCCTCCAAAAAACAAACGGAGGGCGTTGCCCTCCGTCAGAGTTTAATTATTCAGCGGTTTCCTCTGCGGGAGCCTCTTCTACTGCTTCTTCAGCAGGAGCAGCTTCCTCTTCGGGAAGAAGAGCGCGGATAGAAAGGCTAACACGCTTTTTCTCGTAGTCAACAGCAATAATCTTTGCTTCAACTTCCTGACCAACGGTAAGTTCGTCCTGAGGTTTAGCAACGTGCTTGTTGGCAATCTGAGAAATATGGATAAGACCGTCAATACCGGGGATAATACGAGCGAATGCGCCGTAGGTAGTCATACTAACAACGGTAGCCTTAACAGTTTCGTCAACTGCAAAGTTCTTTTCGAAAATTACCCACGGATTTTCTTCGGGCTTCTTAAAGCCTAAGGAAATCTTCTTCTTTTCGGTATCAATTGCCTTAACGTAAACTTCGATTTCGTCGCCTACGAGAACAACCTCGCTGGGATTCTTGATTCTCTGCCAAGAGAGTTCAGAAATGTGAACCATTCCGTCCACACCGCCGATATCAACGAATGCGCCGTAGCTGGTTAAAGACTTAACCTTACCTGTGAAGCGTTCGCCAACAGCGATATTCTCCCAAAGCTGAGCAGCAGCGGCTTTCTTTTCTTCACGAAGAACGCTGCGGATAGAACCGATTGCTCTTCTGCCTCTGCCGATTTCAATGATACGGAAACGTACCTCTTTACCCTTTAAGTCTTCAATGGGCTCACTCTTGGTAAGTGTTGCCTGAGAAGCAGGAATGAAAATGCGAATACCGTAAGCAAATACGGTAACACCGCCCTTAATGATATCTTTAACGACACCGGTAAGAATCTCGCCGCTGTCCTTGGCTGCAACAACATTGTCCCAACCGGCAATAGCATCGAAACGACGCTTAGAGAGCATTACGGTTCCTTCCTGATCATTTGTGCGCATAATGATAAGATTCATAGTATCTCCTACGCTTACTTCCTTTAAGATCTCAGCGTTAGGATCTGCAGAGTATTCCTCCTTAGTGATGTAGCCGGCAAGACCTCTGCCAATGTCCACCTGAATCTCGTTCTCACTTACTGCGAGAACAGTACCGAGTACCTTCTGGTCTCCGGTTAATGCGCTGAGGGATGCCTCGAATGCTTCTTCATCAGTCATTTCCTCAAAGCTTTTTTGAACAGCATCTTCTACCTGTTCAACCGATTGTAAATTTTCCGACATGGTTTTAATAACCTCCTTAATGATATGCGCCGGCGTAGATGCTCCGGCGACAACCCCGACGTTCTCTTTGCCCTCGTACCAAGCGGGATTTAATTCCTCTGCGGTAGAAACCAAATAGGTATGCAAACAGTTGGCTGAACAAACATCTTTTAACTTTGCCGTGTTTGAACTGTGCCTTCCGCCGACGACGATCATAACGTCGCTGACCTTGGACAGTTTCTCAGCTTCCTGTTGGCGCATCGCAGTCGCATTACATATTGTATCAAAAATAAAAGCATTTGTATAGCCTTTTTTTAAATTTTTTTGACATTTGCCCCAAATTTCTGCATTAAAAGTTGTCTGCGACACCGCAGTAACCTCTTTTTCACGAAATTCTGGATGATTTTCCATTATTTTTTCAAGTTCTTCCTCGTTTGAGAAGACGAAAATCTCTGCATTTTCTGCATTTCCGCAAATTCCCTTAACCTCGGAATGTTCGCTGTCCCCCGCAATTAAAATCACGTGTCCTTTCTCTGCGGCATCTCTGACGATAGCGTGAATTTTTGAAACGAAGGGACAGGTAGCATCAACCACCGTCGCGCCCGTTTTTTCACTTCTTCTGAAAATTTCGGCAGGTACTCCGTGGGAACGAATAACAAGAGTATCGCCCTTTTCGGCTTCTTCGGGAACGTTTATTACCCTTACACCCTTTTCGCTAAGTTCTTTTACCAGTTCTTCGTTATGTATGATAGGGCCAAGAGTACAAACCCTTTTACCCTCTTGCGCAAGTTCCTCCACCATACTTACGGCTCTGTTTACACCGAAACAAAAGCCTGCCGTTTTAGCCAACGTTATATTCAATGCTTCATCTCCCAAAGCTCTGTGATTTTATCGGTAATAAGTGTACTAACCCTTCTTATTGCGGTTTTGCCTTCATCCTCGCCTGCGTATTCCTCATAATAAATAGGCGCACCGAAACGGAAGGTAGCCTTTTGAAAAAGTTTAACCTTGCCTGTTTCTCTATATACGGCGCAAGGCAGAATAGGAGCCTTTGTTGCAAGGGCAAGCATAGCCGTACCGGGTTTTGCTTTTCTTGGCGCGGCGCCGTCGGTATATCGCGTTCCTTCGGGGAAAATACCAAGAATTTTACCTTCATTCAAAAGTTCTTCCGCCCTGTTTATAGCGCCTTTATCTCCGGTTCGTCTGTTAACCGAAAAAGCACCCAGTTTTCTGAAGAAAAAGGCAAGTATTTTATTTCTGAACAGTTCATCCTTACCCATAAAGTAAATCTGTCGGGGGCAAAGAATACCCATAAGAAGAATATCACTTATAGAGGTATGATTACAACAAAGAATAACCGAGCCCTCTTTTGGAATATTATGTACTCCGTACTTTTTAATACGGAAGAAAAGATGGGTAAAAAACGAAGCAATTGCCCTCATTATTTTATAAAAGCAGGTCATTTAATATTCTCCTTAATTATATCTAAAAGCATACCTAAAGACTCTTCTACGTTTTTTCCCGTAGTATCGGCAATAACTGCATCTTCTGCAGGTTTTAACGGCGCAATAGCGCGGTGTGAATCGTTATAATCACGCTGACGCATATCACTAAGCACCTCTTCAAAGGTAGAGGTATCGCCCTTTTCCTTAAGTTCCTTATAACGTCGCATAGCTCGTTCTTCATCACTTGCAGTAAGAAAAATTTTAAGGTCGGCGTTTGGAAGTACCACGGTACCTATATCTCTGCCGTCCATAATGCAGTTATATTTTTTAGCAAAATCTCTTTGCATATCAAGAAGCTTTGCCCTTACTTCACCCTTAGCGGAAACGGCGGAAGCCATCATTGAGGCAACGGGAGTTCTGATTTCCTCGCTTACGTCGGTTTCTCCTAAAAATACGTGCTGTACGCCGTCTATAAAACGTATATCCACGTTAATATTTTTAAGTTCTTCTGCGATATCACAATTTAAAGAAGTATCAAAACCTCTTTTAGAAAAAGCAAGACCGATAGCTCTGTAGAGAGCGCCCGTATCCACGTAAATAAAATCGAGCTTTTTAGCAAGCGCTTTTGCCAAGGAACTTTTTCCCGCACCTGCAGGGCCGTCGATTGCTATTGCTTTAGTTTTCGTTTCCATTTTCTTCATCCTCATTTATTTCCTGCAAGAAAGCCTGTTGAAAAGGCTATCTGCAAATTAAATCCACCCGTATAAGCGTCAACGTCAATAATTTCTCCCGCAAAATAAAGTCCTTCTATAAGTTTTGACTCCATGGTAGCGCTGTTTATTTCCTTAACGTTAATTCCACCTGAAGTGATTACCGCTTCCTCTATGGGACGAAGGCAATCCACCGTCATTTTAAGCCCCTTAAGAAGCCTTACAAATTCCATTCGTTTTTCTTTACTTATCTGATTAACCTTTGTTTCGGCAGGAATATTTGAAAGTCCTACGATAATGGGAATGAGCATACGCGGAAGCAGACTGTCAAGAGAATTTCTGAAGTTTTTATTGTTATTTTCGGTAAAATCTCTTAAAAGTCTTTTATCAAGCTGATTTTCGTCCATACCGGGTTTTAAGTCTATTTCACAAAAATATTCCGTTTTGCCTATATCCTTTAAATGAGCCGAAGCGCTAAGCGCCAAAGGACCGCTGATTCCGAAATGGGTAAACAGCATCTCTCCAAGCTCACTGAAAATAGGTTTTTTCTTATTTTTATCGTAAACCGTAAGGGTAACGTTTTTTAAGGAAAGCCCCATTAGTTTTGACACAAAACCTTCTTTTATGCAAATGGGGACAAGGGATGCTCTCAGCGGTGTTACGGTATGGCCTAATTTTTCAGCCATTTTGTATCCGTCCCCCGTTGAACCCGTAAGAGGATAGGAAAGACCACCCGTACAAAGTATTATCTTTTCGGCAAAAACTTCTTCTCCGTCATAAAGTCTTACTCCCGTAACCGCAGAATTTTCGGTTAATATATCGGTTACTTCACCCGTTTTAAAGGAAACTCCGCTTTTTTTTGCAGCAAACACCAAACCGTCGGCAATATCCATAGCCTTATCGGATACGGGGAAAACTCTGTTACCCCTTTCGGTTTTTAAAGGCACCTTATGGTTTTCAAAAAATTCCATTGTATCCTGACTGCCAAACGCATTAAAAGCGGAATATAAAAATCTTCCGTTTGTAGTAACGTTTGACATAAGTTCTTCAATACTGCAGTTATTGGTAACGTTACATCTTCCCTTGCCCGTAACAAGAATTTTTCTTGCGGGTCGGGGATTTTTTTCTATTACGGTAACGCTGTGTCCGTTAGTTGCCGCGCTGTAAGCCGCCATAAGTCCTGCGGCGCCGCCGCCGATTACAATTACTTTCAAACCTTTTCCCCACTTAAAATTTTAAAATCTTTTTCACCTTTTCGTGAAGTCTTAACATATAAAAAGTACAAAGTCTTGATAAACATATATCGTAAAGTATAAAAGCAAAATTACCCAGTACGTAAAGAATTAAAGTTGAATATTTACCGAAATCGCCAAGTCCTTCAACCTCTATCATAAACAACTCCGTAAAAAACGCATAAACAAGCGTAACGGCGCCGTTAAATACAACAAGTTTTAATAAGTATTCAAAAACACGCGACTTTGGTTTTTCAAAAATAGCCTTAATTATAGGATAAAACCCAAAAAAGCATACGTACATGAGTTTGGCTTCAGGCTCAGCAAAAAGAATTACCAGAACTGCTGATACTATATAAGTTGCAAAGGCGTAACCCTTGCCCGATTCCACCAAAGGAATTATAACCAGCGCTCCTGCAACAGCGGGGACGGCATAGGTTAAAAAAGGAAAATAAGAAGCCAACATAACCGCCGTAATAAGTGATGCCGTTATTGCGCTGAGTGTCAAATAAGAAGTTTGTTTTTTCATATTAGCAACATCTGATTAGGTCGCCACCCATACATTCACAGCAACAGTCGGCGCAGATAAGACCCTGACAGCAGTCGCAGGCGTCACAACCGCCCATATTACCGCTTGTTCTGTAGGGATTGCCTCCAAATCCACCGTTTGTTTTACGCTGAATGTTACTAAAAGCCTGAGCATATTCGGGATTATTCGGATCCATTCTGCAGGCCGTTGCAAAGGCGGAATAAGCAGTATCGTATCTGCCCCGTCTTAATTGGACCATACCGCTTAAAAAATACCACTCTGCATTTCTTTTATTAAGCGGCACTCCGTCAAGCACCACCATAGCCTGTTCAATTTGTCCTTTATTTATCATATCGCGGACGTCTTTAAAATCACTTGGCGCAGAATAGGCGTTAGAACTGCCCGAGGCGCCTGCGCGACGCTCGTTCATAATAGCGTCGTAAGCCTCGTTGATTTCCTTCATTTTTTCTGCAGCCAAATCACTTAACGGATTGTCGGTATAATGGTCGGGATGATATTTTCTGGCAAGTTCTCTATACGCCTTTTTAATTTCTTCGTCGGTTGCGTTTTTGCTAACGCCTAAAATGGAATACGGATCGTTCATTATTTTTTCTCCAGTCGTTCGATTTCGTAAAGCATAGTATCCTCAAGCCCTACGTAAATTATATTGCCTAAAATATTTTTAAATCGCTTTATATCCAGTAGTTCAAAAGCATTTTTCGCTTCGTTTATAACTATATATAACTGCGACTTTATCTTTTCCTTTGCTTCTTGCTTTTCAAGATTACTCAAGGGATTAAAAGCGCCTTTTTTTATATCCTTTTCTCTGTCAACAAGGCAGTCAAGCAAATATATGTATCTGCCTATAAGTCTGCCCAAAAAGGATAGCACCCTTTTATCATTTTCATTCTTTGCGCAAAGAGGCAAAAGTTTTGACAGCATAACACTGCTGGGTTCTGCCGCGTCGTCAAGGGTTGCGTTTTTGCTTTCCGCCTTTTCCTGATTTAAAAAATATTCCTTTGCTATATTTTCTATTTCGGGAAATTTTCGACCAGCCTTTTTGAAAGGACGTTTAAAAAGCAGTTTTTTGAGTTTAGCCGTCAACCTTTTAAAGCCCTTTTCATCCTTTAAATCATCTTTAATTTTATAATACCCTAAAATAATCAGGGCGGCAGAGGAAAGAGCGAAAGGTTCGTCGTTTATACAGTAGGTGCATTTTTTAAGAGGATTAAAGGTACAGCATTTACGCTTTGTTCCGCAAAAGCCGTCGGATAAAGCCAATTCCATTAAAGCGGTAAATGTAAAATCATAACTTAAGGCAAAGCGGGAAAAAATACCGTAATCCTTACCCAGTCTTTTACAAAGACTGCAGTAAACCGCCTTATACATTTCGTATTCCTTTATTTTAAGTTCAGGCTTTCCTACCCGTATATAACCGAACACTCTTTACACCCCTTTCCCATATATTAACAAATTTAAAATAAAAGTTAGTTAAAAAACTGTGAACTAAAGCATTTTCATAAGATATTTTCCCGTAAAGGAGGCTTCATTTTTGCTCACGTTTTCAGGAGTACCGGTAGCAACCACGCTTCCTCCTCCGATACCGCCTTCAGGCCCTAAATCTATAATATAATCAGCCGTTTTGATAACGTCGAGATTATGCTCGATAACAAGCACGGTATTTCCTGCATCAACACGTCTTGATAATACCTCTAAAAGACGGTGTACGTCTGCGGTATGAAGTCCCGTCGTCGGCTCATCAAGTATATAAATGGTTTTTCCCGTACTGCGTTTTGAAAGTTCGGTAGCAAGTTTTACGCGTTGCGCTTCACCGCCCGAAAGGGTGGTTGCAGGCTGACCTAGTTTAACGTAGCCAAGACCGACTTCGTAAAGGGTTTTAATCTTTCGGTAAATTTTCGGAATACTTTCGAAGAAATACATAGCTTCTTCTACTGTCATCTCAAGCACTTCGTAAATATTTTTGCCCTTATATTTTACCGACAGAGTTTCCTCGTTATAACGGGTTCCTGAGCAAACCTCACAGGGTACGTAAACGTCGGGTAAAAACTGCATTTCTATCTTTATGATACCGTCACCCTGACAGGCTTCACATCTTCCGCCCTTAACGTTAAAGGAAAATCTTCCGGGGGCAAAGCCCTTCATTTTTGCATCCTTGGTAACGGCGAACAAATCGCGTATATCGTTAAACACACCCGTATAGGTTGCAGGGTTTGAACGTGGGGTTCTGCCTATGGGAGATTGGTCAATATCAATAACCTTATCTAAATTTTCAAGTCCGTCAACACCTGAATATTTACCGGGTATCATTTTGGCTTTATTAAGTTTTGTGGCAAGAAGTTTATAAATAACGTCGTTTACAAGAGAGGATTTTCCCGAACCCGAAACCCCCGTTACACAGGTAAAGGTGCCAAGGGGAATTTTTGCCGTAATATTCTTCAGATTATTTTCAGCCGCGCCCTTAACGGTCAAGAAATTGCCGTTGCCTTTTCTGCGCACTTTAGGAACAGGTATAGTTTTTCTTCCCGTAAGATAATCGCTTGTAAGAGAATTTTCGCATTTATAAAGCCCCTCAAGGTCACCCGAATATATAACCTCGCCGCCGTGAATACCTGCACCGGGGCCTATATCAACGATATAATCAGCCTCACGCATTGTATCCTCATCATGTTCAACGACGATAAGAGTATTTCCCAAATCACGAAGACGTTTAAGAGCTTCAATAAGTCGGTCGTTATCCCTTTGGTGAAGACCGATACTTGGCTCGTCAAGAATATAAAGAACGCCCGTCAATCCCGAACCTATCTGGGTTGCAAGTCTTATTCTCTGACTTTCTCCGCCCGAAAGGGTACCCGAAGAACGCGCCAAGTCAAGATAACTGAGTCCCACGCCGTTAAGGAAGGAAAGTCGCTCCTTTATCTCCTTTAAAATGGGACGGGCTATAGTTTCATTTTGTTTTGAAAAAGTAAGGGTATCAAGGAAAGAAAGTTCCTCAGTTATAGGCATTCTTGAGAATTCTTCTATATTTTTGCCGCCTACCGTAACTGCCAAGGGTTCCGGCTTTAAACGTGCGCCGTTACAAACGGGGCATATGCTTTCACTCATATAGCCCTCTATTTCATTTTTCGTATAGTCGGAATCGCTTTCCTTGTATCTTCTTTCAAGATTATTTACAACACCCTCAAAGACGGATTTATATATTCCTCCGCCCCATTCGGGAAGCTTTATAAAATCAATAATTTCGCCCTTTGTTCCGTAAAAGATTATATCTTTAACTTCATCTGAAAGTTCCTTAAAAGGAACGTCAAGAGAAAAACCGTAACGACGGGAAAGTCCTTCAAAATACATTCTGGCAAAACTGCCTCTAAAACTTCCCTTAATATTCCAGCCCGAGCAACGAAAAGCGCCTTCATTGATGCTTAAATCCTCCTCCACCAAAAGAGATGGATTAACCTTTAAAAACTTTCCGATACCACTACAGGCAGGACATGCGCCTAAGGGATTATTAAAGGAGAAAAGAGTAGGGGTCAGTTCAGGCAGACTTACTCCGTGTTCATCGCAGGCATAGTTTTGAGAAAAATGCAGTTCTTCACCGCCGATAACGTCGATATAAACTATTCCGTTTGCCGCCTTTGCCGCCGTTTCAATACTGTCGTTAAGTCTGCTTTTAACGTCCTCTTTTATAACAAGACGGTCTATAATTATTTCAATATGATGCTTTATATTTTTGTCAAGGGTAATTTCTTCGCTTAAATCGTAAATATTACCATCAATTCGCACCCTTACAAAACCCGATTTTTTAGCAGCCTCGAGTTCCTTTTCGTGCCTACCCTTTCTGCCTCTTACAGTTGGGGCGAGTACCTGAATTTTGGTACCCTCGGGAAGCGTCATAACCTTTTTAACTATCTGGTCGGTGGTCTGCTGACTGATTTCCTTTTTGCAAATCGGACAGTGAGGCACACCCGTACGGGCATAAAGAAGTCTTAAATAGTCGTGAATTTCGGTAACCGTTCCAACTGTAGAACGGGGATTTTTAGAGGTGGTTTTCTGGTCAATAGAAATTGCGGGAGAAAGTCCTTCGATATAGTCAACGTCAGGCTTATCCATTTGACCGAGAAACATACGGGCGTAGGAAGACAAAGACTCTACGTATCTGCGCTGACCCTCGGCATAAATAGTATCAAAAGCAAGGGAGGATTTACCCGAACCCGAAAGTCCCGTAAAAACGATAAGCTTATCCCTTGGAATTTCTACGTCTAAATTTTTAAGATTATGCGCTCTTGCGCCCTTTACAATAAGTTTTTCTAAAGCCATATTTTACCTTCTTTAAAATAACCAAAATATTATTCTTCTTTAAGTTTTTTGATTTTATCACGAAGCATTGCGGCGTGTTCAAATTCAAGAAGCTTTGCCGCTTCCTTCATTTGTTTTGTTAAAATTTCTATTTCCTTTTCTTTTTCGGCTTTGCTAAGCTTTCTCTTTCTTATATCGCCCACACTCTTGCCCGAAATTTCAAGGATTTCACGCACGTCTTTAATAATAGTCTGCGGAACGATTCCGTTTTTCTCGTTATAGGCCTTTTGTATTTCGCGTCGGCGTTCGGTTTCACTTATTGCCGCTTCCATACTTCTTGTTACGCTGTCGGCATACATAATAACCTTACCTTTAGCGTTACGCGCCGCTCTGCCTATGGTCTGAATAAGGGAAGATTCACTTCTTAAAAAGCCCTCTTTATCGGCATCAAGTATGGCGACCAAGCTTACCTCGGGAATATCAAGACCTTCTCTTAAAAGGTTAATTCCAACAAGCACGTCAAATTCGCCTTTACGCAAATCTCTTATAATTTCCATACGCTCAATAGTATCAATATCGTGGTGCATATAGCGTACCTTTATTGAAACACCTTCCAGATAATCGGTTAAATCCTCCGCCATTTTTTTGGTAAGGGTAGTAACAAGAACTCTTTCCTTAGCCGCCACTCTTTCGTTTATTTCGCTTATAAGGTCATCAATTTGCCCTTCGCTTGGGCGAACGGAAATTTCGGGGTCAATAAGTCCCGTAGGACGAATAACCTGTTCAACGGTCTGCTCACTATGGCTCTTTTCAAATTCACCGGGGGTTGCCGACACAAAAACTGCCTGATTTATGTGTGAATAAAATTCATTAAAATCAAGAGGTCTGTTATCAAAGGCGGAAGGAAGACGGAAGCCGTACTCAACGAGATTGGATTTTCTCGCCTTATCTCCACCGTGCATACCTCTTACCTGCGGAAGAGTAACGTGGGACTCGTCCACAAAAAGTACAAAATCTTCGGGGAAATAGTCAAGAAGGGTTGTGGGGGTACTGCCTCTGGGTCTGCCCGAAAGCACACCCGAATAGTTTTCTATTCCCTTGCAGGCGCCCACCTCTCTGAGCATTTCCATATCGTATTCGGTGCGCTGACGAATTCGCTGAGCCTCAATAAGTTTATTTTCATCCTCAAAAAACTGCACACGCTCTTCCATTTCGGCTAAAATCCGTTTTATACCGTCATCCATTTTTTCGTCGCTGATAATATAGTGAGATGCAGGATAAACAGCAACGTGGCTTAAGGTGTTTTTTATTTCACCCGTCAGGGTATTTATTTCAGAAATTCTGTCAATTTCGTCACCGAAAAACTCTACGCGAATTGCGTTTTCATAGGAATAGGCGGGATAAATGTCAACGGTATCGCCGCGTACTCTGAATTTATTTCTTACAAAATTTATATCGTTTCGCTCATACTGTAAAGTAATAAGACGTCTTATAAGAGTATCTCTTTCCAAAGTACCGCCTTGACGGAGCGAAATTACCATTTCACGATAGTCAATAGGGTCACCGAGAGTATAAATACAGGAAACCGAAGCAACTATTATAACGTCTCTGCGTTCAGATAAGGCGCAGGTAGCGCTGTGACGAAGTTTGTCTATTTCATCATTTATGGCAGAGTCTTTTTCTATATAAGTATCAGTCCCCGGAAGATACGCTTCGGGCTGATAGTAATCGTAATAGGATACGAAGTATTCCACCGCATTTTCGGGAAACAATTCGCGAAATTCACTACAAAGCTGAGCAGCTAAAGTTTTATTATGAGCGAGAACTAGGGTCGGACGGTTGACTTTTTCTATAATATTAGCCATTGTAAAGGTTTTACCCGAGCCTGTAACACCGAGCAAAACCTGCTCTTTTAAGCCATTTTTGATGCCTTCGCTAAGTTTTTCAATAGCTTGTGGCTGGTCTCCTGTCGGTTTGTAATTTGATACTAATTTAAACTTATCCATTCGTTCTCACTCCTTTCATTATGATTATTATAGGCACGCTTAACACTTCAAATTCGTGTAATGAAAATTCAAAAATCCACCTAAAAATCAGGCGAA